>WBZU01000260.1_pt1 | contig 48345 bp, 29 predicted proteins | sample 5204311 | NCBI WGS metagenome assembly WBZU01 (sample SAMN12344359, study PRJNA552823) | activated sludge metagenome | biome: Activated sludge suspended growth; feature: Nitrification reactor; material: Wastewater; isolation source: activated sludge from nitrification reactor of wastewater...
CAGTTAAGTTTTCATAAGGCAATGCTAAAAATGCCTCAGTTGAAGCAGGGTTTTTGTCAATGGCCAAGTTTAACAAGTTGGTAGTAAATCCAACAAAATCTTCATTAATTGCAACGAAATCTGTTTCACAGCTAAGGGTTACAACTACACCTCTTTTAGCATCCGATGTAACTTTAGCCAATACACAACCTTCTTTTGCATCACGATCACCACGATTAGCTGCAACCTTTTGACCTTTTTTTCTTAAATAATCTACTGCTTTTTCAAAATCGCCTTCTGCTTCCATAAGGGCTTTTTTGCAATCCATCATTCCGGCTCCGGTTTGGGTTCTTAATTTGTTAACATCCGCAGCCGTTATAGTTATAACTGACATGTTTATAGTTTGTTTTTTATTAAACTTCTTGTTATTAAATAATTTGCCTAATTAAGCTTTTGCTCTTGGGCGTTTTCCGGTTCTTTTTTCTTCTCCATCTTCTCCACGGCCTCTTCTTGAACGTCCGGCATCGCTATTTTCTGCAACCAATTCTCCTTCTTCCTTTGTAGCATCTTCATCATCCTTATCTTTATCTACTTTACGCTCCGACAAACCTTCTTCAACTGCTTTAGCGATAACATCCAAAATTAATTGAATTGATTTAGTTGCATCATCATTTGCGGGAATTGCGTAATCCACTAAATTAGGGTCAGAGTTGGTATCAACAATTCCAAAAGTTGGAATGTTTAATCTTTTCGCTTCTGCAACAGCAATGTGTTCCTTAAAAATATCTACAATAAACAAAGCAGCTGGCAAACGGGTTAAATCGGCAATACTACCTAAGTTCTTTTCCAACTTAGCGCGTTCACGGGTAATTTGCAATTTTTCCTTTTTAGAAATATTATCGAAAGTACCATCAGAAGTCATTTTATCAATAGACGACATTTTTTTAACCGCTTTGCGAATGGTGGCAAAATTGGTTAACATCCCACCGGGCCAACGCTCAGTAACATAGGGCATATTCAGGTTTTTAACGCTATTTGCAACAACTTCTTTTGCTTGCTTTTTGGTGGCAACAAACAAAATTTTCTTACCTGATTTTGCAATTTGCTTTAATGCCTCGGATGCAGCATCTAACTTAACCATGGTTTTGTTAAGGTCGATGATGTGAATACCGTTTTTCTCCATAAAAATATAAGGAGCCATGTTTGGATTCCACTTGCGCTTAAGATGTCCAAAGTGACATCCTGCTTCTAATAATGCTTCGTGAGTTGTTCTTGCCATTGAAATTGTATCTCTGTTATTTTGAATATAAATATTAACGTTTGCTGAATTGGAAACGTTTTCTCGCCTTTTTCTGACCAGGCTTTTTACGCTCTACCATTCTAGGATCGCGTGTCATTAAACCCAAAGGTTTTAATGTTGCACGGTTCTCAGGATTCACTTCGCAAAGAGCTCTAGAAATACCTAAGCGTAACGCTTCTGCTTGTCCAGAAACACCTCCACCATCAATAGTTGCAGTAATATCATACTCCCCAACATTATTGGTTAAAGCGAAGGGCTGATTCACCACATATTGCAAAGTTGAAGTTGGAAAATACTCTTTAAAATCTCTGTCGTTAACAGTGATGCTACCCTTGCCCTTGGTCATATAAACACGGGCAACAGCTGACTTTCTACGTCCTAATGTATTAGTTACTTCCATTGACTTATTTTATAGAATTTAATTTAATTTCTTTGGGTTGTTGTGCTGTATGTGGATGTTCAGCACCAGCATAAACGAATAAATTTTTTGCAATAGCATTACCCAATTTAGTTTTTGGTAACATACCACGAACCGCCATTTTCACAACTGCTTCAGGTTTACGTACAAGCAATTCTTTAGGGGTAGCAAAACGCTGCCCTCCCGGATATCCTGTATGACGTACATATTCCTTTTCAGTCATTTTATTCCCTGTAAGTTTTACTTTCTCGGCGTTAATTACAATTACATTATCACCACAATCAACGTGAGGGGTAAATTCAGTTTTGTTTTTGCCACGAATAATTTTGGCAGCCTTTGAAGCTAAACGACCTAATACCTCATTTTCAGCATCAATAAGAACCCATTGCTTGTTAACAGTAGCGCGGTTTGCAGAAACTGTTTTATAACTTTGTGTATCCACTTTGTTTAATTTATTTAATTGTTTCTTTCACCAAATAAATTGACCTATTTTTTCATTTGGGGCTGCGAAGTTACACCTTTTTTTATTTCCAACAAATTTATGAACAAAAAACTGTTGGATTTCTGTTGATTACCTTCATTTGACTTTACCAATTGCGCTATTCTCATCAAATTGTTGAAAAAAAAATACGCCATTTACTAACGACACTGGTTTTACTACTTTATTTTGTTTACATTATTTACTTATATAATTAGCATTAACTTTTAATATTCATTAAATTTACGAAAACCAAAATTTCAGATAATGAAGAAGCCACTTACACTAATTTTATTGTTGATTCTATTTACCCTAAAAACAACTTTTGGAATTTTACCAACCCCTTTAATTACTTCACCGGCTGATGGTTCTCAAAATAATCCCGCTGCCACTAAAATAAACTGGTACAATGTTACAGGAGCAACCGAATATGAATTTAAAATTGATACAAGTGCCTCTCTGCTTTCTGCTCCGGTTCAAACCAGTACCTCAAGCGAATTTACCAATGCTCAATTGTTTTATGGCACTACTTATTATTGGCAAGTTCGTGCGTTAAAAACTACCGGTATTGCAGATTCATCTAACTGGACAGCTGTTTTTAGTTTTACTACTCAAGTAGCGTTAACTGTATCATCACCGGCAAATGGAGCAACTGGTGAAAGCCCTCGCACTTTTTTAAATTGGAGCAATAGTGATGGTTGTACCAATTTTCAAGTACAGCTCGACGAATTGGTAACATTTAATTCTCCTTCCTTTTTGGAAACAACTCAACCTGATTCACTTTCTTATTTCTATACCGCTCAATTAAAATTTGGAACAACTTACTACTGGCGCGTTCGGGCTATGCATGCACTCGATACTACTGACTGGACTCCTATTTATTCCTTTACCACATTAGATAATGTTACATTAACTGCACCTGCCGATGGGGCTAGTTTTCTCTCACCAAGTGTTGAGTTGAATTGGGATTATATTTCGGGAATCGCTAAGTATGAGGTACAGCTTGATAAAGCAATTGGATTTAATTCATTGGATTTGCGAACTGCAGTATTGGCTGATTCAATTTCCAATTGGGCGCCCCTTAATTTAGAATTTGGGGCATCCTATTATTGGAGAGTCAGAGCATGGCATGCAAGCGATACAACTCAATGGTCGCAAACTTGGAATTTTACTACTCTCTCAGCCCTCACACTTACTAGTCCTGGAAACAATACAACGAATCAGTTTCCCAATGCCTTGTTAAACTGGAATTATGTTACAGATCCGATTAGTTACGATGTTGAATACGATACTTCTGTAAGTTTTTCATCTCCTAATTATGTTTATGCGAGCAACGATAGTATTTCAGAACATAAAACAGCCGATTTGCTATTTGGTGAGACTTATTATTGGCATGCCAGAGTCCACAATTTAGCTGACACCTCACAATGGTCATCAATTTGGAGCTTTACGGTTATCGACAATGTCATTCAAACAGCACCCGCAAATGGCGCTATGTCTGTTCCTTCGCGTGTTACACTCAACTGGAACGCAGTTGAAGGATCCACCGGATATGAAGTGCTGCTTGATACATCTTCCAACTTCACATCGCCGTTAAATGCAATTTATCAAACAGCAACCTCAGACCAGCAAGTACTTAATTTATATTTTGGAACTACGTATTACTGGAAAGTTAGGGCTTTTCATTCATTAGACACATCAAGTTGGACAAGTACATGGTCTTTTACAACTGCCGATACTGTGGTGTTAACAGCACCATCAAATCATGCATCTCAGGTTACACCAAGAGTTAATTTAAATTGGAGCAACCTAAGCGGCTCGAGTGCCTATGTTGTTGCTTACGATACTTCGGCTTCCTTTAGTTCTGCAGTGGCTAAATTTATGACTACAAGCAGCTCTAATTATTTTGCAACTAATTTATTTTTTAACCAACATTATTTTTGGAAAGTTAAAGCTATAAACTTAGCAGACACAACTGCTTGGTCAGAAACATGGGATTTTATTACCATAAATGAACTGGTTCACACCTCACCGTTAGATGGTGATACCGGTCAAGCGCTTACAACCGAAATAAACTGGGCAGGAGTTTCGGGCGCTGTTGGATATATCTATCGCTTTGATACAAGTCCATTATTTAATGTACTCCCACAAACCGGCAACTCAATTGGCACCAATTCACGCGCAGACATTACTTTGTCTCAGTATGGTCAAACTTATTACTGGCAAGTTGCTGTATTTGATTCGGTAGATACTTCAGGTTGGTCAGCACCTTGGTCCTTTACAACCCTTTATCAATTGGCACAAGCACCTAATTTATTGGCTCCTGCTGATTTATCTACAGGATTATCAATCGCTTCAGTGCCTTTAAGCTGGAATTCGCTGGTTGGTGTAGTTAGTTATGAATACAGTTACGCTACTTCATCAACATTTAACGGTGCATCTACATTCAGTACAACGGATACTACCGGAGTTATAAATGGCTTGAATAGTGAAACTGTTTATTATTGGAGAGTGAGAGCTGTAAATGCCTTAGGTTATACTCCTTGGTCGAGTGTTTTTTCATTTACCACATTAAATCCGTTTACAGGAGTACCTATATTATTTGCACCCGAAGATGAAGCAATTGATGTACCACAGCCGGTGACCTTTACCTGGTATCCATTAGCTTTCGCAAGCAGCTTTGAATGTGAATATTCAACCGATTCGTTGTTTACAAACTCAATAACTGTAATGAGTTTCGATACTTCTGCAAGTTCAGGATTAATTGACCCATTAACTACTTATTATTGGCATGTAAGAGGAGTTGACGACAATGCCTATTCTGCTTGGAGTAGCATTTGGAAATTTACAACTGAAAATCCATTAACTTTTGCTACTACGCAAATTGCACCTGCCGATGGTTCAACAGGTCTGAGCAGTCCTATTAGTTTTACATGGAACTCACTAGCCCTTGCATCTTCTTACGAATGTGAATATGACGTTGATTCATTATTTAGTTCTGCAACCACTTTGTTGGCTAATGATACTACGGTAATTTCTCTTCCCTTAACTCCGTTAACAAAGTACTTCTGGCGCGTTAGAGGTGTTTTAGGGAATGTAAGTTCACCTTGGAGCACCGTTTGGAGCTTCAACACCGAGAATCCTTTAATTTTAGCTCCGGTTCAGTATGCCCCTGCTGATTTGTCTACCGGAGTTAGTAGTCCGGCTAATTTTAGTTGGTTTTCAGTAGCCGCTGCTTCATCGTATGAGTGTGAATATGCATCCGATACATTGTTCAGTTCTGCTATCACATTATTGGCAAATGATACAAGTGCAGTATCCTTGTCGCTTCAAAGTTTATCAACATACTATTGGAGAGTACGTGCTGTTTTGGGTGCAGCAACATCACCGTGGAGTCAAATCTGGAAATTTGAAACTGCGGACGGTACAATTCCTTTGCAAGTACTTCCTTTAAATAACGATACCGGATTATTATCTCCTGTTTCATTTAAATGGACTATGGTAGGTGGAGCTAGTTCATATGAATGCCAGTATGCTACCGATTCGATTTTTACAAATCCGGTTGTACTTAATTCGTCATCCGATACAGCGCAATCGCTAAACCTAAATTTATTAACTACCTATTATTGGAGAGTTAGAGCAAGCGATGGAACACAAAACTACCCTTGGAGTGAAGTATGGAAATTTACTACCTCATTTATGGTAAACGATTATGCTGTTCATTCAGAAAATTTAGGAATAGTGATATTCCCCAATCCTGCAACGAATCAATTGTTTATTAAAAATACGGCAACACAAAACGAACAAATGCAGGTTTCAATTTTGGCGATCGATGGAAGAATTGTTTGGCAAAATAATCTTAGCTCTAATTCTGCTATAAGCATTAATATCGAAAATTTAGCCCGAGGTTGTTATACTGTTAATGCCATTAGTAAGAATCAAATTATACGACAAAAACTAATAGTGAAGTAGTTCTCTAACAAAATAGGCGACTCAATTGAGCCGCCTATTTTGTTGATTAGGTAGGTAGTATTAATCACAAATCCGTATTGTGCATATATTTAATATCTCCGGAGTTTAATAATTTTAAGTTAGGCCTTAGTCGGCTCTTGTATACCGATAAAGAATCTTCCTTTTTTCTTCCCTTTCTTAGCTTTCTTTGAGCTTCAACAGGCAAGGAAATTATTTGCATACAAGCTTCGGAACAACATCCTTTCATTTTTTCAGCACATGAGGGGCATTGTATAAATAACAAATGACAATCGTCGTTAGCACAATTCACATGTTCATCACAAAGGTTGTCGCATTGATGGCAATGGCTGATAATTTCATTTCCAACTTTCTCTCCCATCCTTTCATCAAAAACAAAATTTTTGCCTCTAAACTTTGAGGTCAAATTTTCTGCCTTCACTTGTCGAGCATAATCAATAATTCCACCATGCAACTGATTCACGTCTTCAAATCCATGATGCTTAAAAAAAGCACTTGCCTTTTCACAGCGAATTCCACCAGTGCAATAGAGTAGTAATTTGTTTTCCTTTTTATCTTTTAATAAATCAAGTACCAACGGCAACTCTTCACGAAAAGTGTCAACATCTGGACAAATAGCATTTTCAAAATGGCCAATTTCGCTTTCGTAATGATTTCGCATATCCACCACAATGGTTCCCGGTGCTTCCATCGCCTCATTAAATTCGCGAGCACTTAAGTGTTTACCAACGTTACTAACATCGAACGTATCGTCGTTGAGTCCGTCAGCAACAATTTTTCTTCGCACCTTCACTGCAAGTTTATAAAATGATTTACCATCATCTTCGACTGCAATTTTAAAGGGTACATTTTCAAAACGCTTATCCGAATAAAGGTCTCTTTTAAAATTTTCAAAATTATCTTCAGGCACACTCAATTGGGCATTTACACCTTCATTTGCAAAATAAATTCTTCCAAATACCTTCATAGACGACCATCTTTTATACATTTCATCCCTTAGAGAATTTGGGTCATCTATTTTTACATAACGATAAAATGAGAGCGTAATTCGCTTTATTTTCTCGCTCATTAAGTGTTCCTTAAGCTCTTTTTTGTTTACACGGTTATGCAATACCATATAGCTAATTTTAAACCGCGGCAAAGGTAAGTCTTTTCATTAATTAATGTAAAGGTCCTTGGCTGATTTACATCATATTCAGAAACCTTTTTAAATAACAAAGCCCCCTGATTACTCAGGAGGCTTCGCTCTAATTACTTATGTATTACTTCACTACAAACTTAACTCGGCTTACAGTGCCATTGATTTGAGCTTCTACTGTGTAAACTCCCGCAGCTAATGTTTGCTCTGGTTGTAACACAACTCGGCTCTCTTCTTTGGTGATTACCTGTGTGCTGTAAACTTTTGCTCCCAACACATTGTAAATGTTGATGGCAACTTTTTCGTTTGCTTGTTGTATTCCATTTAACTCGATGTAGTAAGTCTCATTTACTGCTGATGGATTTGGATATACACTTAATCCTAAATCAGCGGCAGCAGTCTCAACTTTTCCATCTTCAGCTAAGAATGGATTGTAACGTGGTACTGTTGCACTGGTAGTTACTGTACATGGGTTACCATATGCACTCCATACTCCTCCTGCATAACTCGCTACTTCTACTGTATAAGGCGTGTTAGGTAACACGTTTTGTCCTCCACAGCATACCAAGGTCCAGGTAAAGCGGAAATCATTACCCGGTGAGTTACGATCTATTATTTTACTGTAACCCAAAGGACCGGTGATGCGGTAACGGTAATTGGTTGCCGCAGGTACAATGTTGCAATAAATTGGAGTACTAAACGTTGGTAAAGTATACAAGCAATACGCCGGTTGCAATTGAGTAAGCGGTTGTGCAGGAGTGGTTACCTGACACATTGCACCTGCTGTGCTCCACACTCCACCCACATTGTTCTGAACAGTGATGTCGTAAGTAGTTGCATAACGTAATCCTACTCCACTTACAGTTGGTAACCAGTTTAATCGGAAATCATTTAAGGTTGAATTACGATCGGCTGTTGCGTTGTAACCCAATGCAGCGTTTACAGCGGTATAGCGATAATTGCTTGCTCCTACTACCGGAATACAGAATATTTGATCGGTAATGTTAGTTAAGGTTTTACCGCAAGATTGCTGTGGTCCTGCTGCTGCTACTAATTGGGTTTGTGGTTGACCACTTAAGGTTACTGTACAAACCGGTCCAAAAGTTCCCAATGTTCCAGGTAAGTTTCCTTGTGCTGGTCCGGTACGTCCAACTAAAGCACGTACTTGTACATCGTAGGTAAATCCAAATTGTACACGCTCAACTAAGAGTGGTGATGTTTGATATGCCCAATATAAACGGTAGTCTAGTACTGGGGCTCCACGCATCCAGGTATGGTCGTATGCCAAAGTATTTTGTACAATTTTATATTCGTAATCGTTGGCTCCACCTACTGAGTCAATATACAATGGAGTATACAAATCGGTGAGCGTTGCTCCACAAGATGCACCACGTAATTGGGTGGTTGGGAAAGGGCCCATGGTTACAGGGCAAGAAGGACCGTATGGACTCCATACATTGTTCTTTTTATAAGACACAGATACATCGTAGGTTAAATCGTAGGTTACTCCCGGTGCCCATTTCAAGCGGAAATCAGGAATTGGTAAGTTACGAGTATACTCATAGCTGAAGCTGTTTGCAAGGTTCTCAATTTTGAATTTGTAATCTTGAGCCTGGTAAACTGGTTGTACCAATAATTGGTCGTACAAACTAGGAATAGTAACACAAGACGCAGGATCCATAGCAGCAACAGGTATTTGTTTCACTTGAATATCGTCCATGTACAAGCTTTGACCATTGGCTGCACCATTTGCATGTATACCGTAATAGTAAACACCTGTGAATGGAGGTAAAATATCAGCTGAAGAGTCAAGTTTGTAGGTTAACAAATTACTTGTTCCGTTAAATACCGCTGAGGTAGTTAACATAGTAGCAGCATCATTGCTGTTGCTTAAGAATACTTCAAAGTTTTCAGAACCAGCTGCTCCAACGCGGTGCCAGAAATAAATGCGGTACAATTTACCACCGGTTAAGTTCATTGGTGCGCTATAGAACCAATCATCTTTTGCTGTGGTGTTATTTGTATTTTTATCGATGCGCAAATATCGGGTACCTGCATGCGCATTTGCTGCCCCACTAGCAGTATACCAAGTAAATGCATCCGCTGGGAAGTTTTCATTTGAAGAAGTCATTCCGCAAGGCAATGCAGGAGGTGTTACGTTGTTGTCCATGGTTTCGGTATACGAACTAGCCGATTGCGTTGGTGTTTGTGTAACATCCGCTGATGAGCTTATAGTACCAATAATACAAGCTGTATTTGTGCCAAATGCATTATACGGTTGAATTTGATAATAATAAGTAGTTGAAGGTTGAAGTGCAGGCAATACTAAACTTGTACTTAAACCTACATCTTGTCCGTTAACTAGGTTGATTGGGGTTGTAGTTCCACCACCGTCAGTACCAACATAAACATAATATCCAAGTGTAAATGGAGTAACCGATGCTGCCCAACTTAAACTAGCTGAATAATTACAGCTAAAGTCGGGTGTTACAGTTGCAGGACAACTTGGAGGTGCAGTTATCGTTGTTACAGTTACTGTTTGGACTGATGAACAAGTTGCAGGATCTGTAACGGTAACTGAGTAGGTTTGATCTGAAGTAACTCCGGTTGCAACAGGATTGTAAATATTAGTTGCACTTAAGAAAGTTGGATTAGCAGACCAATCAAATGTATAACCTGCGGTAGTATTTGGAGGTGTAAAGCGATACACCTGTCCTGTTGCCGGTTTAGTAGCTATTGAATTCTGTGAAGATGAAGTACTAGTAGTAGGCAAAGCAGAAGTTGATTGTACGGAAATGAAATCGGATGAACTAGTTCCCATAATTCCAATTGAAGCTGAACCTAAGTTAACTGCTGCACCATCGTCGCGATAGACAAATTCAATTACATTGGTACCTTCATACAGTTTAGCTTGGAAAGAGATTACGGTTGTACTTGACTGATAATTCCATTCCATATTGATCCACTCTACTGTTAATACTTGACTTCCAGGAGTACCCGATACCTGATATTTAATACCATTTGAGCACTGAATATCGTCCCATAATGGAGCAATCCCCGGTCTTTGAGAAGCAGTAGTTGTAGCAAGGTTGTTTGTTAAAGTATTTGTTTTACCACTTCCAAAAAGAAGCACTCCATTTGAACCAGCTTGAACGGTTGTATAAGTAGTGCCTGCAAATCCAAAGTTGAAGCCTATTGGGAAAGTAGTAGACATTTCCTCATCAGCAGTTGTAGTTACTGATGCTGCTGTTCCACCAGAAATTGGAGTGAACGTTCCGTTCAATGCGCTAAAGGTGTAGTTATTAGCATTGCCAGCAACAACACCAGCTGTTAATTGCGAATTTGCTCCCGAAGCTATAACTGCAGGAGTAGCAGTTGCTGTAACTACAGGGGCATCAACAGAAGATACACTTGCAGTTGCTGTGTTCAAACATCCACTACCAGCTGTTGACACTGTATAGGTATTTGAAGAGGCAGCAGTCGCTTTATAATAAACTACTGCTTGATTATCGCTAATAGTTAATGGAATAGTTGCTAATGCATCAGCATATAAATTAGTTACCGGACTCCATGTATAACTAGAATATGGATTTAAACTTGATGCTGTTAAGGTTTGAATTATTCCAGGACAAATATTGGTAGTAGTTGGTGGAGTAATTGAAATGTTAAACGTAGGGTTTGCATTAACAATTACCGGGGTTCTTGCCGCCAAGCCTGAAGGGCATGAAGTAGTAATGGTCCAGTCGAAGGCAGTACCATAAACCGAAGTGCTAGTTGAACCTGTTTCAGTTGACGATGAACCCACTATTTGCATCACACCTCCCATAAACATATAAGAAGCAGAGTAAGCACCAACAGGGAAACTAGAGCTGTAATAGGTACAAGCTACTCCCAAAGTTGTTATTTGGAAGTTACCAGATCCTGCGATAGCAAAATTAACCGGTACGGTAGTAATATTTCCAACCATTGGAGCAGTTATGGTCATTGAATATGTTTGTAAAACGGTTGCAGAGCCCGAGTTTTGTAAAACAACTGTTAAAGTACCCGTTGATGTTGGGAATACTTTTATTTGATCTACGCGAATACTTGCAGTAGTGTTGAATCTCGTAGCTACACCTGTTCCGCTTCCGGTTGTACCGAAACCATTTGAAAGTACTTTTTGTCCACCATTTGTATATTGATTTGTATAAGCAGTGGTAGTTGCTTCAACATAGTAGGTAGTTGGTAAAGTGGTTGGTGTAACAGAAATAGAATTTCCAGAACCAATTGGAGAACCTCCAGTTACAACATCATACCAAACCAACGTAGTATTAGCACCAGGAGTTGCAGTTAAATTTGCTGCGTCACCTACACAGTTTATCAACTGCGGAGAATTTGTTGCAGAAAGTGATCCAGCATTTACTGTAACTAATACAGGAGTTGAAGTGACTGGGCTTGAACTCGGACAAGTAAATGTAACACGATAATAAGTACTACTATTTAATGCTCCGGTTGAATAGGTTGCTAAATTATTCGTACCAGAAGCCGCAGTATAAGGACCACCTATAGCACTCGCACTTTCCCATAAGAAAGTAGCTCCCGGAATTTCGATATCGGTAGTTAAATCAGTACTGCTACCAGCGCAAATTGTAGTATTAAATCCACTTGCAGCAACAGTTAAAGCTGACGATGGTGAAGGACTGGTTCCAACAACCGCATTTCCGGTATTGGCAAGGCAAGTAGGACTTGCAGGATTACGCACCCAAATTGGGTAAGTACCGGCCGCTAATCCACTAAATTTATTCGATGTTTGCCATGTACCATCTAAACCGGTAGTACTATTGTTACTGTATTCATAAGTATTGTAACGGATGTTTAAATCGTCTATTGCATGTAATTCATTTGAACCACCGGTTCTTGCAGTAAAGGTGTGTATCCAATTACTCTTATTTGCTGTAAGATAAGCTGCAGGAAGAGGAACGTGGTCAAATATTAATTGGTTATTTATGGTAACAGATACATATCCATTTTGTGATATAACAATGGATACAGGAGCATCTACCAACCCTTGCCAAAATGAACCTTGTTTAAAGGCCAAAACGCCAGATGAATTAGGACCTTGATCCGGAGTAGTACAATTATACATTAAGTATGCTCCCGGTGTATTAATTGCTCCGTTTGCAGTAGCATCAAAAGCCAACTTAAATCCTGAACCAGAACCGCTTTCAGCATTAAATCCTCCTGTGCCCGGAGTTAAGGTTGTTGCCGTATATAAGTCACCTCCGTAACTCCAAGCTAAACCATCGGCACCTAAAATATTAAATGCGAAACCGCGAGGAGCAGTAGATAGTTTAAAATCAACTTGAAGATTGTTTGTATTAATAGCACCTGAGTTTCTAATAATGAGCATTCCATTTTGAGCGTTTGCTTGAGGGGTAATGTTACATCTACCAGATGAAACACTTAGGTTTCCTAAACTTCCGTCGAATGCAGGCCCTAATAAGGCTGTATTAAAGTCATTTGAATACCAGGTAGAAAAATTATTTTGTCCTTCCGGATATACATTTATTACCCCATTATCACCACAGTTTGCATTGTTCACAACATTTAAGGAGGTGTAACCAACAAAGAAAGTTGGTGAGGCAATAGCATATGAGCTAGGGCAAAGTGAATTGGATACTTTAGCAGTATATACATAGTTGCCATTTGAGCCGGGAGCTACAGTAGTATAGTTATCGGTAGCGGAAGTATTTGTGGTAGATTGTAATAAAGTAGTACCTGCCTGATCGTACCAATTGTAGGTCCAAGAACCTGCTCCAATTGTTCCCGGATTATTTAAGGTAAATGTAACTGGCGTTCCTGGAGCGCAAGATGCACTTGGAGAGCTGGTGTAAGTTAACTGTAAGGGAACTAACGCTGATGTAATTACATTTAATGCTACAACAACAGGAGTTGCAGCACAACCTGCAGCACTGGTTCCTGTAACCGTGTATGTCCAAGTTGGCGTTGCAACAGTTGCAGGAGGCGTTGCTGTTGAAGATGCCAGCGTTGAAGTTGGGCGTGAAGTAACTGTTGGCAAATTAAAAGGAGTACTAAACAACGACACATTGGGATAACCGGCAACTCCAGGATTACAGGTCCAAGCATAAGTACTTGCTCCACTAGCCGTTAAATCAACATTTGATCCACTGCACACATTTGTTCCTGTTAAAGGAGTAACTGAAACAGTAGGTATTGGATTTACAACTGCTTGAACAGACGATGAGTTAATAGTTCCTCCGCCGAATGAACAACCTATCACACACTGATAATACATTGAAGAAGACAATGTAGCTGTAGTGTAGCTATTTGTAGTAGCACCCGTTCCGGTACTTACATTTGTAAATGTACCAATATTACCACTAACCGATTCTTGCCATTGGAAAGTAAATCCTGGTTGAGCAGTATATCCTGTTAAAATAATAGTTTTTGAACCGGTGCCACAAATTGGAGTTGCATTTGTAAATGCCGCTGTTGCGGAAGCTGGTGGTGCTGCACAAGGATTTAGAGGTGTAAAATTACCTGCATCGGCACCCATATCAACCGGCGATAAGGTACTTCTAGTTTGTCCGTCATAATCATCGGTTATGGTAAATGCAACTGTTCCACCTTGTTCAATAACTGTTTGTGGTACAGGGTTAATATGTAAATCTACAGTGCTTGCATTTCCTGCAGGAGTTAAGAACATTGGGTCACCAGTAACACTGTTTAAATCTCCGCTAATCCAACCACTTGAATAAGAGCTTATAGGAGTAACGTTATTTAAAGCGAATGAATTGTCGTTTCCTGCAGTTGCATAATAATCATTGTAATCGAAATCAGCTCCGGTTGTTGCAGTCCCCATGCGCACTACATAATGCTTGTTGGTTTGCCCTGAAGCAACATTTGTTCGTGCATTTGCAAAAATATTATTGCGTAAAACCAATGCTCCTGAAGTAGCTGAACGGTTAAAGGCAGCAGTGTGATTCGCTGAAACCGTTGCAGTAACTCCTGTTCCGCCAATGTAAACGCTATTGTGAAATAGGTTGGTTGCGCTGGTTGACCCAATTGAGAATCCACGCATTACAAGCGGAGTAGTTACAGATGCACCTGCATCATTAACACCCAAACGAATCATGTTATTTTGAATAGTAGATACTCCTAAACCATTATCAACACCTGTAAAGGTAGCAGCTGTAGAGGTCGTAGTTGTATAAGCAACATCGAAACTATGTACAAAGTTACGTGCCAATAAATTTGTACCGGAAGAGGCAGGAGCCCAATAAATACCTGTAATTTGTGTTCCGGCTGTAGTGCTGGTTGTATTAAGCTTTAAAGAATATATTTTATTGTTAGTTACAGTTGAAGGAGCCGTACCGGAGCGCATAACCAAGGCGCAGATTGCTGTTGTATTTGCAGTACCGGCAACTGTTGAAGCAGTAGTAAGGTTACGAATAATGTTGTTATCAATAGTATTTGAACCAACAACTACTTCAATTCCTCTAAGAGTTAAGGCGGTAGTAGTAGTAGTACCGGTATAAGAACTATTTAAATTGGCGATTGTATTGTTACTAATCGTACTTGTTGCAGGACCTGATGATACAAAAATACCACACATTCCCATTGCGGTAAGCGCGGTTCCTGCACCTGTAGTTTGAATACTGTTACTTGTGGATGTGCTACCAATGGTATTATTATTAATAGTCGCCGAGGTAGTTCCACCACCTAAAACTCCGATTGCAACAAATGAATTGGATACTGTTCCATTATTGATAGTAATGGAACCAACGGTATTGTAGTTTGCATTTAAAATTGCTCCACCCACTGCTCTAATACCATAAGCAACACTTGTAGATGAACTGGTAGTGCTATTGTTTATAGTAATTGAACCATTTCCAGTTCCAGAACCGATTGTATTACCTGTACCTAAAGTATTACCCACATTCACATTTCCACTTGCAATACTGATTCCTGTAAAATAAGGATTGGCAGTACTTGTAGTTGTAAATGCAATATTTTGTAGTGTATTGTTGTTCACATTTGAAGTAGACAATGTTCCGACTGAAATATCCATACCATGAAAAACTGTAGTAACTGCACCTAGCATTGTATAGGCTGAACCTCCGCAACTTGCTGCTGTACCACCAATAAAGTTTCCAGTAATAGTATATCCGCTAGAACCTACCGCAGATGAACCTGGGGTTACCCAAAATCCACGATGTGTTATGGCAGCGGTTGCATAAGTATAAGTAAGTGCCGCGCTTTTATAATAACTGTTATTCGAAATAGTATAGTTGTTATTACCTGCACAAATATCAATACCTGCAGTTGCAGTATTGGCATTGAAGCAATCATAAATGTTATTATTTAAGATAGAGTTGTTATCATTATTGGCTGAGGAACCTATGGTAGTTGCATTCACTGCAAAAATTCCCACATTTAATATATTGCCAGATGATGTAACTGAATGTATGTCGCAAAATGAAATGGTATTGTTATCGTTACCTGTTAACCCGGTAGTCGATAAAATTGCAACAACACCAGGCACTGCTCCAACGACAGGAACTGTTCCTGAATTCGTTGCAGGGTTTAAATTTGAAGCTTGTAAATCGAGGTAGGTAAGTATCAAGTTATTCGCATCATTTTTCAGCTGTATTGCATTCCCGGCTGAAGCCGCTGTTGAGCTGGTATTTGTAATTCGAATGTACTTATTGCTACCACTTCCTCCCGGACGACCATCAATGGTAACATAACTTGCTCCATCAAAAACAATTGTTGCAGCAGTACTAGCTGAAGTTAAAACAAATGGGCTCAAAACAGAGGAATTCGGTCTTATTGTGAGCGGTCGTGAAGCACTAACACAAGCATTGAAAGGAAATGTTATTGGGTAGGTTTCACCAGCCGGATTGTAATCTGTTTGTAATTCTAAAGTTGTTGCTGCACCTAAACCATTTACATTAATATAAGCTAATGCAGCAGTTATACTTGGAAAACCATTCGGTGAAGCAGGAGCTGTTGCACCAATAGGAATTGTACCACTCATGGTTCCGCATGAATTGGTAGTTTGTGTAGCTGTAAGCGGACCAACAGTATTATACACAATACCAGCACAAGTTGAATTTGAATAATCATATACATAATAATCATAAGTAGTAGCACCTGCCAACCCTGTGCTATTAAAGGTAGTTGCTGCTCCAACAGACACAATTGTTCCTAGTCCTAATGATTGCCCTACCGTATAAACAGTTCCGGTTGCGGGAGGAGTTGTAAGGGCTCCTGAAGGGTAACGAACAACAACATATCCAACCGGTGCACTAGTAGCAGCAGTAAAGCTTCCGTTTATTTGTGAGGTGCTAATTGCAGTTAAATTTAAAGCAGTTGCTTGATTAGAAGGTGCAGTGGGTGTATTTGAAACCAAGGCAACATTATCAATTGCTGCCGGAGGATTCGTACCTTGAGAAGTATCGCTTTTCCAAACAATTACTATACGCTGTGTTGTTCCGGCAAAGGATGCTGGCAAACATAAAGTTACGGTTTGTGTAGATCCACTCTGCAACCAAAGTTGTGAACCAATAAAGGTTGGTGAACCACCTGTCCAAGTTGCTGCGGTACCGGTACTTGTTGGTGATGTAGTAACTGGAGTAATTGAAGTAGGACAGGTATAAACTAAAATTGCGTCAAATGAACTAGTCTCTCCTTGTGCTTTCCAATCAAAAGAGAGCGTTATCTCAGTTTGTCCTGCAGGAAAGGTTATATCCTTATATATTGATGATGCTGTTATACTTGTATTAGTATAAGCCCAACTCGTTCCACCATCGTTAGAAATAAAGGCTGAACGATTGGTAAAACCTGTAGGAACTGTACCAACAGTCCAAGCATTAGTAGCACTATTAACAACTTGCCAATTGTTAGAGGCAAGAGTTAATCCATTTTCAAATCCTCCTTCACCATATGGGCTAATTAATAAAGTTGCACCGATACCACTTGTAGTTATAGTTCCAGTTAAAGGTGAGCTAGTATTATAAACTGTTGCACAAGAACCACTGTTGTAGGAATAAACATACACATCGTATGTTATTCCCGGATATAAACCAGTTGCCCCAAAGGACGTGCTTGCTCCAACTCCCGCAACCTTACCCAATCCAATGCTATTTCCAATTGAGTAGTTTGTACCTGCAGAAGGATTAGTTGGTGTTGCACCTGTTGGATAAACAACACTTAAATAGCCAGAAGGGGCACTGCCCGCTGCAGTAAAATTTCCACTAATAGTTGTACCTGTTGGAGAAGTTAAATTTAAAGCACTAGGTTGATCAGGTGGCGCTATACAAGGAGCAATACCTCCCATAGACATTATGTGTAAATAGTTTACAGAGGAAGGTGTTGTTCCTGTGCTTGAAGTAGATGTAGAAGTAAATGAAACGCTGCTTACCAGCTTTCCTAAATTAGCATTGCTGATGCTTACTGAATATTCGTACAAACTAGGCTGAGAGGTGTAAGTTCCGGAAGTACAAACATTTAAGAAACCACCATTATTAGGATTCACCCTGTTAAACTGATAAGCTGCTGTTGTTGAAGCCGATCCCGAAAACCAGTTTGCAAAAGATGCGCCTGTGAAAGACTGAGTTGTAGCGTCAGTGAAAGTTACCGTAACACTCATGGTATTAGAAACATTGTTAATAACCGAACCTACTAAAAAATATAGTTTAGCATAGCTGGCAGGGGTTGATAAAGTCAATGTTCCAGTAGAAGGAAAAGGAGAAGTATACGTTCCCGATGGGGAGGTTAGAGTGAGTGCATTGTTATTATTCAGCACACTTGTACCATACCCTTGCAAAGTGTAGGTTAAGCCGGGTGTTAACAAACTAGCTACTGTGTTTGTTGTTGGCATAAAACAAGTGGGCGTTGCTGCACCAATAGTATAACCTTGCTGAACCAAACAATAGCCGGCTCCGTCAAATCCGTTTGCCGGAAAAGAAACTCCAACATTGGGTGTAGCTGCTACACCACCACCATTGGCAACAACATCGTTATTAAACCCGGTGACAGGTATATTAACAAGTTGCGCATTAGCTGCAAAAGTCCCTACCAATAGTAGAGAAACAGCTATAAGAAACCTGCTAAATTTTAAACTTAAATTAAGCCTCACAGGCATGCTAGTTGAGCGCTCTGAGTCTGCTGAAAGTAGTAAGTGGTTTTTCATTTTGTGTAATTTTTATACGTGTGAATTATTCTGGTTTTACTTGTATTATGTGAAATAATAAAAGATGGGTAAATATTGGGTTTTAAAGAATAGAATGAAACCCCTAATTTTAGGGATTTCGATAAAAGGTAATAAAACATGGATAAGTCTACTTACCAAATGTTACTTAAGAAGTGCAATTTTACCATTACTTACTGTACCATTTTCATTTATCAGTTGGTACAAATAAAATCCTTCAGCAAGCGATTTAAGTGATATTTTTTGTTGGTTTTGTTCAATTTTTATAAGATTTATTTCGTTGCCAGCTAAATCAAAAAGACGCAGAAATGTATTGGGTGTTACAATGTTTGATGTTATTGTAATTTCATTAGAAGTAGGATTAGGAAATATATTTACGATTGTTGCTGCTTTCTTCTCATTCGTAGTTGCTAAAGGAGCTACCTGCCCTCCCACTGCCATGGCATGAAAGTAATTTACTTTGTCGGCTGTAGTTCCGGTAGTATAAACTGTAGGTAAAGTAAAGGTGATACTTTGAACTAGTTTGTTATAATTGGAAGCATTAAGTGTTAACTGCAACTCAAACAGGTTTGGAAAAAAATTGGGGGTTACTCCACATTGAAGAGCACCGGTTGGTTGTGTACGGCCCACGTTATTAAAGGCAGGTAAAGTAGCTGTAAACCAATTTACACAACTGTTTCCATTAAAGGCTTGTGTGGTATTATCAGTAAATGTTACCAGCACATTTACTGTCATTGGTGAAATGTACATCACTGATTCGTACAGCACAAACAGTTTTGAATAACTGGCAGGATTGGTGAGAGTTAAAGTACCGGTTTTAGAAAATGGAGAAGTTAAATAAGCAGTATTATCATTATCAATGGTTAAAGAATTAAATCCTGAATAGCTTTGAAAGATATAATTGAGACCGGGAGTTCGCATACTCGCTGCTGTATTATTGATAGGCATAAAACAAGTTGGTAGCGAACTCGATGCCGCATATTTATAAGTATTGTCAATAAAAGTGTACATGGCTCCATCCATTCCAATGGACGGGTGAGTGGTGCCCGGAATAGAATTGTTGCCAACCCCATTAGCTACTATATCGTTGTTAAATCCACTAACCGGAACACTTACTAATTGAGCATTCGTAGAGGTATTTACAGAAATAAATAGTGCAACAAGAAAAATTTTTTTTATTGATAGTATCATAGCAAAGTGAATATTATTTTAGTGATTTTACTTAGTAGCTTGAAGCAATTGAAATTTTTCCCGCATTTTTGATTTGCTTATCTGTGACAATTTTGTAAAAATAAATTCCATGATTTTTAGGACTTAGCAAAATAGTTTGTGTAGCTTGATGTAATTTAATACGATCGGTTTCCTTACCACTTATATCTGAAACTATAAAAAAAGTATTTGCATTTAATTCTCCTATCGAAACAATGAATTCTTGATTGCTATAACCTGGTACGATTTTCACTGGAGTTTCAGCATATGATTCGTCAATAAAACTGCATACAGTAAAATTAATTTTTATCGAATCTCTAAAGCTACATCCACTAGTATCAACAACATCCACAAAATAATAATTAACTGAATTTCCACTAACCGAAGCTGCAGCTTGTATAGTAGGCGTTACAGCTCCTGTATTCCATAAATACGAAACAAAATTTCCAGGATTTAATGTAAGCACTTGATTGTTGCAAACGGTAGTATCGGAACCTACATTTAACTTATTACACTGTTCTACCAACACATCATCCATTGATAAATCATTGCCATTTCCACCGGCTACATTGGTAATCATAATTAGGGTAATGGTGCTGGTTGTAGGCGTAAATTGTCCTGACTGATATTGAACCCATTGAGGGCTATAGGGAGCCACTATACTTGGGGTATTTTTCAATACAGTATTAGTGGCATCGGTAATAGTTATTTGCATGTTGCATTGTGCGCCCGAAAAAGTAGTTGTGTACCACGATGAAATGCGCATGGGGACATTGGGACAAACCGAAATAACTCTGCGATATACGGTGTCGCCAACACAAGCACCTGCACCGGTAGCAGTTGTGCAATTAACAAAATTGAGGTAAAGCGACTTAATTCCGCTGTGCACTGAATAGCTCTGTGGAATGGTAGTATAAACCAGCCCAGGTAAAATATCCGGACAAGAGGTGGTGTATTCAAACCCATCAAAAAACTGTGTATGCCAGGTACATTGACCCTTTGTAGTAACTGAAAAAAGTAAGCAAAAAATAAGTGTGCCAAATACTAATTGGAATTTAATTCTTGAAATCATTTTTAAGTATATTTGAGTTTAAGTAATGCAAAAGTTTCAAATCAAAAAACAGAAGTCTATATTACTTGTTACAACAAATTTCGTTATAGAATTACATTAATAAAATGCCTAATTTTAGGGGCTAAACCGATTGTTGTATTCCTAAAATAAAATTAGCCTAACCATGTTGATGCAACAAAATTTGTTTTTAACTTTTTCCGGCCTACGCCGCTTATTGCGGATTATGGTTATATGCATTTTGTTTGCTACTACTAGCGTTTGTGCACAATCATCAACTTATCAATTGTCTATTTACAACAGCGAAAATGGATTTTCATCGAACGTAGTAAAAAGTATTTTTAAGGATAAGACGGGATTTATTTGGTTGCTAAGCGAAAGTGGTCTCACTCGCTTTGATGGCTATACCTTCAAAAAATTTAAACACGATTTATCAGACTCTTCAAGTATTTCATCGGTTGATATGAAAATGGTGGCTATGAACAAATCCGGGACATTGCTTTTTTTAACAAGCAACAGTATTTCAAAATATATACCTTCAAGTAATTCCTTTGTTCCTATCATTAGCTATACTAAATCTGATGAAATTACCTTGTTGCTGAGTGATGGCACCTATTTTTGGACTTGCACCAAAACTGAGATAATACGCATTGATGCTGAAAATTCTGTCTTATTGAAAATTCCAAAAAATTTCCCGAACACCAATTTTAATCTCGATAATGATCGTTTTTGGATTAGAGATAAATTTGACTTGTGTTACTTAGACATCACTTCTCAAAAACTAGTTAAAGTCGCTATAAATACCGGAAAGACTAGTCCTAGCAAGGAGTATACATATCCATTTATTTTTTTTAGAGACAGTAAAAATAACTCGTGTGTGCTTGCATCTCAACAATTATATAAGTTAGATGCAACTACCAATACATTTAATTGCTATGCTTATTTGGATGCACCGACTGAACTAATTTCCAATTTTGATGGAGCAGTATATTATCAAAATTCAATTTATGTTAGCCTGCATTACTCCAGCTTATTAAAAATTGATTGTGAAAGTGGGAAGTCGAGCTTGATTAAGTTACCGCCCTCTGGAGAAAAAGATAAAATAGTTGAAATTAATGCACTCAAAATTGGAAAATCAAATTCTATTTTGGTGAGTACTTCAACTTCTGGGATGTTTTCAATAAATCCTGTTACCTTGCAGGTGAGTCCAATTATTTTTACTGAAGCCAAACGCAATTTTAAAGATCTTTCAAACATCACCTGCTTTTTAGAAGATGAGCATGTTGTTTGGTTTTCGTCGCCCGGACTAGGACTTGTTAAAGGCGAGGAACTTAATCCGTTGTTCGCATCCTATCAACCAATAAATACAATTACCGATCGCCTGTATGAACTCGCTAAGAACACACGAAGTATAGCTACTTATGACAGCACACATCTTTTGCTATCAACGTTAAACGGCTTGATAAAATTTGATTTAATAAGTCATGCCTTCGAACCTTTGGCTTATGACGACATTAGTAAAAAAGCCTTCGGTTCCAACCCTTATTCAAAAATTTTAACAGATACTAAAAAAAATATCTGGATAGCTTCCTGGAACAAACCCTTGATTTACATTTTAGATGCACAACATAAAAGGTATGTTCACATTAATCCTTTTGAAGCAAAGGGAATTACAACCTACCAAAGTTTACGCTCCTTGTTTCTCGATTCAAAAGGCAATCTTTGGTTAGGTACCGATGGCAATTTGCTTTATCGTGCAGCCATAGCTGATTTTGATTTTTCAAAACCTGAATTGCTTGAATTCAAAAAAATTGTGCCTTTAACTAAAGATCAACAAACAGTAATTTTTAATACCTGCTTTTCGATAGCAGAAGACAAAGACGGTGATTTATTGTTTGCTACTCAACAAGGATTTTTTACTTATAGTTATATCAGCAAAAGCTTTACACAGTATACGGGTAATGCCAAATCAACAAATAGTATCAGCGAAAATGATGTTCGAAGTATTTGGGTCGATCGCGATAATATTATTTGGCTAGGCACAAATGGAGGAGGCTTGAACAGGTTTGATAAACAAAAAAAAGAATTTAAAGTATTTACAACCAACAATGGATTGCCTGATAATACTATTTATTCAGTACTTGAAGACGAACATGAAAATTTATGGATGGGAACCAATAATGGCCTTTGTAGATTTAATAAACTAGATGAAAGTTGCCGCAATTTTTCGTTAAAAGACGGGGTCGAAAACTATGAATTTAATACTTGCTCAGCATTTAAACTACCCTCCGGAAAGCTTGTATTTGGGGGAATAGTTGGATTTACTATGTTTCATCCCGATTCTATTCAATTTACCCACACCTCGCCAACTGTAGTGATTACACAATTTAATGTAAAAGACAAAGCACAGCTTATTTCATCGGATGAATTGATTTTAAATTATGACAACAACTATGTTTCATTTGAATTTGCTGCACTAAATTATTTTAGAAATAATGAAAATATATATGCCTATAAACTGGATGGCGTTGATAAAGATTGGGTATATTGTGGAAACCGACGTTTTACAAACTATGCTAGTTTAGCACCGGGCAATTACACCTTTCGCGTAAAATCGTCCAATTCATATGGAATTTGGAGCACGCATCAGGCCGAAGTAAAGTTTAAAATACTAAGCCCCTGGTATACAAGTTGGTGGTTTTATGTGTTAGTATTTTGTAGTGTTTTCAGCATCATCTACTTGCTTTACCATTACCGATTGCAGCAAGCAATTGAACTCGAATCGGTGCGCAATAGCATTGCACGTGACTTGCACGACGAAATAGGATCGAACCTCAGCAGTATTTCGTTATTTACCGAGGTTGCAAAAGAAAAAAGCGCTGCTTCTGAATCAGGAGTTTCAGGTATTCTACAAAAAATAAGCGACTACACACAAACCTCACAAGAAGCAATGAACGATATAGTGTGGATGATAAACACTCGAAACGACCGGTTTGAAAACATTATTGTTCGCATGCGCAGTTTAGCTGTTGAATTGCTTGAGGCTAAAAACATTCACTTACACCTTTCATTTGATGAGCGCTTAAATCAGCTTAAAATGGGAATGAACGAACGTAAAAATTTTTACTTACTGTATAAAGAAATATTAAACAATTGCGTGAAATATGCAGGGGCAAACCAAGTTTGGATTGAATTAAGTATTACTTCTAATGTAATTTTACTCTCCATAAAAGACGACGGTATTGGTTTTGACCCGGCTGTGCAATTGAATGGAAACGGACTAATAAATATGAAGAAACGGGCAGAGGTGTTAGGAGCTACACTTACAATTAACTCTTCGAAAGGAACTGGTACACACACTAAATTAACCTTTCAAACATAACAACATGCGTTATACCTAATATTAGGCATAGCTAAAGCTATTGATAAAATTTATATTTGTAATATGATAAAAGTTCTAGTATACGACGATAACAGTGGACGACGCGAAGGTCTTCAATTGTTGATAAGCCAAAGTACCGACGTTACTTGTGTTGGTGCCTATGAAAACTGCAAAAATGTTGTTGCTCAAGTAGAAACTTTAAAACCAGATGTTGTTTTGATGGATATTGATATGCCCATTGTAAATGGCATTGAAGGCCTAAAACTGATTCGAAAAAATTTTCCGGATGTAATGGTTTTAATGCAAACTGTATTTGAGGAAGAGGAAAAAATTTTTGAGGCAATTCGCGCCGGTGCACAGGGATATTTCTTAAAGAAAACTCCGCCTTCTAAATTAATTGATGGTATACGCGATGCATTTGAAGGAGGTGCTCCCATGAGTGCAGCTGTTGCTAAAAAAGTATTGGAGGTTTTTCAATTGCAGTCGCAAGTATATAATACCAAACGCTTTGATTTAACCGATCGTGAAGTTGAAATTTTAGGACTTCTTGCCAAGGGCATGAGTTATAAAATGATTGCCGAAACATGTGGAATTACTTGGCACACCGTAAATTCCCATTCAAAAAAAATATACGAAAAACTGCATGTTCATTCAGCATCCGAAGCAGTTGCAAAAGCTATCGAACAACGCATTATTTAGAGCACATTAGTCGCCCAGAATAAATTCCTCCGGTATAGTATCGTTTACCAGTGAATCCTTAACAAGCACCTGTAATTTTGCTGCACCTTTAAGTTCAATTGAAGGTACCAAATTCGTTTTTTGCGCTTCGCTAATGATTCCCTTTTTCAACATGTGTGCAGCAACAAGCGAGTAATAGGAAGCCACACTTTCACGCAATTTTCCATCTACATCAAAATTGTATTTAAAAGCCTTAGGGCGTGGAACTATCATGGCCAGAAAAATACTCTCGGCCAAACTTAGCTCTGAAGGCGACTTTGCAAAATAAAATTTACTGGCTTCTCCTATGCCATAAATATTGGGTCCCCATTCAATGATATTTAAATATACCTCATACATACGCTCTTTACTTGTAATTCGGTTATTCTCAATGAGCCAAACCAGTAAGGCTTCTTCTACTTTTCGGGCAACTGTTTTGTTCCGGGTAAGAAATACATTTTTAACCAGTTGCATACTAATGGTACTTCCTCCTCTAGCAAATCTTCCTTCCTTAAAATTCGCGCTGATTGCATGTTTAAAGGCATCTTCATTAAAACCGCTATGCGAATAAAAATTGCCATCTTCAGAAGTAAGTACTGCCGATTTCAATAATTCTGCAACTGAAAGAATGGGTGTATAATTTGGATTAGAACTTCCTACCATAAAACTTCGCATAGGCTTACCCTTTTCGTAAGCGGTATACATAAACTCTCCATTGAGCTTTACCAGTGGACACTTACCAAAATCAAGTATCTTAAACTTATTCTTACCCAAATACGAACTAAACTCCAAATCGTCGGGATGCTTAGTATCTATAAAAAAATGCAAGCGATAATTTACAGTTCCACTAACCTTTAGTTGTTCAATATTTTCGAATAATCCAATTGGAAAGGATTCAAAAAAATCTTGAGCATTACATTCAGCCATTTTCGCATCTAGTTGCAATTGGCGAGAAGGGTACACCTGAAATTTGGCAAATGGTTGATAGGTTACTTTGTTATAGGTAATGCTACTGCCGCTATCGAGCATGAAATAATTGGCTCCAATTTTACATTCAAAATTCAAGCGTTGCTTGTTAATAATTACATTGTTGGGGGATATGCGCCAATGATTTAAACGGAGCATCAAGAGCGAGATATCGCCGTAAAAATGTACTTCGTCGTTTGTAAAATTTACTCCTTCCAAATTCATTTTCAAAGTATCGAAGCCTAATTGCAACTTCCACTTTTGTTTGAGTATAGGAAATTGGGTGTTTGAAGAATTATAGGGATAAATTTTGAGCTTGCTTTTTCGTAAGTCAGATAATATAGCACCTTCTGCAATCCAAGAAAGAGTTTGTGCATTTTCAATGAAATCAATACGTGTAGCAAATTTATTTTCCGAAATAGCCAGCTTCGGAACATGAATTTGCAAGTTTAAGCTGTCGCTTTCAATTTTAACTTTCGAGTTGGTACACAACAATTCAGCCGGTAGTATATCAAATAGTGTTACAAAAAGTTTTTCAGCAATCTCTTTATAGTTGGTCTTTTTAAGGGTATTTGTGTCTATTACTTCAGGGGATTTCCGTTTCAAAAACTTTGTAAAGTTGGAATACCCCTTTTGTTTTACCAGATGCACAGCAACGTTTTGTATTGTTAAATTGCTAAAGCGAATTTTTCCTCGTAGCAAGGGCCAAATTCGTACCTTTAAAAAAACAGAATCAATTTTAATAAGCGTATCTGAGTTTGATGGCGCCACTGTAATACCTTCCACCAACAATCCGCTGATTCCTTTAAAATCAGCCGATTTAATTTCAATTTGAGTATTAAATTTTTCCGATATCGTAACAATTTTTTTTTGAATAACAGCATGTAAAATAAAATTGCGAGTTCCAAAAAAGAGAATGAAAATGAAGAGCAAAAAAAGGCAGCAAATTTTTAGTCCTTTCATGTAATATTGCTTCATACGTTTGTTATTGCTTACCTTAGCGCCAATTAAATGCGATGCAATTTATAAAAAAGTATCTACTTGTATTTACATTCCTTTGGTTAACTAACTCTTGCAAATCAACCTCTGATAAGGTACCAGATAATTTGTTAGGCAAAGACAGCATGATAACTGTGTTAATTGACGTTCACATTGCTGATGCTGCTGCTAACCTGAGTAGTTTTAACCAACAAGAATTACCTCCTGATAAGGAAAAACTTTTTCGTGAAGTATATTCAAAACATGGACTAACGAAAGCAAAGTTTGATTCAAGTTTTATATTTTATTCGCAGCATCCCGAGCTGTTCGAAAAAATATACGAAGAAGTAATTATTGGCTTGAGTAAGCGACAAGCCGAGTTATCGAAGTAGTAATCAATAAGGAGTTCGGAAACACACTCTCGCAAATTTTTTACTTGCTCTTAAGGTTTCTGTTTCTGCTTCAAAAAAGCCCATGTGACCTGCATTTTCGAGGGTTTGTGTGTACGTGTTTTTTGCCAAAACAAAAAGTGGTCGTATGCGCTCAATGGGTATTGTTGTGTCTAACTTTCCAACTATAAAAAATACCGGATAATTGGCCTGCTGCAACACATGCTCTTTATTCTTCCTGATTTTCATTCCTTCGAGTGCTGCAATAATTCCTTGTTGCGAAGTAGTGGAACTTATTTGCTGAGCAAATTGCAACTTATCGCGAAACAATTCAGTATTTAATGGTGCAAATAATTTTTTAGTTGCTTCCCTGGCGTATACTTCCGGATTTTTTTTTACAAATTCTATGGCCTTTTCCCTGTCGCGCTTTTTCTCACGCGTATCGGCTAATGCTGTAGAATGAAATAGCACAAGGCCTTTTAATGTTTCTTGATAGCGTTCGGCAAATGCAAGTGCTACATATCCGCCCATGCTGTGTCCTATTAAAATATAGCGTCGCAAATGCAAGCTGTCTAACACAGCCTTCACACTTTGGGCCATAAAATCCATGCGGTGCACATAGCCAAAGCAATCGCTGTTTCCATGACCCGGTAAATCAATTGCAATTACTTTATATACTCGTGCAAGCTTTTCGGCATAACTACTCCAAATTTCTTTTGATTCTAAAAAGCCATGCAGGAGCACAATTGCTCTGCCCTTGCCTTTAACTGTATACGAAATAGTTCCGTATTTAAAAGATAGTGTTTTCATAATATCTTAAAACGAAGATACTATTTCAAGAACTAACCCTAAACATTCTTAATCATTTTTTGAACAATTACAGCTATAATTTTTTGCTACTTTGCAGTTGAAATTAGAATAACAATGTAAATTTATTGCAGCAGCATTTATGAAAGCATATAACCCCAAAGACTGGACAAAACTCATTTTCGCATTTCACAAAACCGATACCTTTCGGCAACTGATACCAGCAATTATTGGCTTAGCCTTATTTTCAACTGTACTGTGTTATTTTATTGTTCATTTAAAGTGGATAGAAATGAGAAGCACCACGGTAATGCATTCATTACTGGGATTTGTAATTTCAATGTTGCTTGTTTTTAGAACCAATACCGCATACGATCGTTGGTGGGAAGGTAGAAGAATGTGGGGCGATTTGGTTAACAATTCACGCAATTTAATGATGAAAATAAATGCCTTTATTCCATCTGAAAAAATTGAATTAAAAAAAAGATGGAGAATTTTAATAAGTAATTACCCTTTTGCATTAAAAGAGCATTTACGCGGAGGATTTATTGCTGAAGAGTTGGAAGATACTGATACGTTAAGAGCAATTGAATTGCGCGAATACAAGCACATACCTAATATTTTGAGTGATCAGTTTTTTAAAGAACTTGAAAATTTAAAAACTGAAAAATGCATCAGCGACGAAAAAATGTTGTTATTGAATGATGAAATTAAATCGCTTGCAAACATCTGTGGAGCTTGTGAGCGCATCAAAGGAACACCTATACCTTATTCCTATAGTACTTTTATTAAACGCATCATTTTTTTATACTCCATCACCTTACCGCTTGGTTTAGTGGCCGATTTAAAATGGGCTACTGTTCCGATAGCTGTATTTGTTTTTTATACCTTAGCGAGCATTGAGCTTATTGCTGAAGAAATTGAAGATCCTTTTGGTAAAGACACCAACGACTTACCAACCGATGATATAGCACAGCGCATAAAGGCCAATTTAATTGAATTGGAAAAACGTTTCTAAAAATTGTGCTAGTGCGTAGTTTGACTTATCCTCGCATTAAGCGCTCTATTTCTTCAACTTCGATTGGAATATTTTTCATCAAATCAACAGGACCTTTCTTGGTAACCAAAATGTTGTTTTCAATACGTATTCCCAGGTTTTCTTCAGTAATATAAATACCGGGTTCGCAGGTAAATACCATTCCTTCTTCCAACGGTCGTTTAAAATCGCCAACATCGTGCACATCTAATCCCAAAAAATGGGAGGTGCCATGCATAAAGTATTTTTTATACAGGGGTTTGTTTTTGTCTTGTTTAGCTACGGCTTTTGCATCAAGTAAACCCAAACCTATTAATTCCTTTTCCATCAATTTGCCTACTTCAACATGGTATTTTTCGATGGTATTGCCAACAACCAGCATTTTCGTTGCCGCACGCATCACGCGTAATACAGCATTGTAAACTTCTTTTTGTCGTTTACTAAACTTACCATTTGCCGGCACACAACGAGTTAAATCGGATGCGTAATTTCCATATTCGGCAGCTACATCCAACAAAATTAAATCACCATTTTTGCAGGGTTTATTATTTTCAACATAGTGCAATACACAGGCGCTGCCGCCGGATGCTATAATTGGTCCATAGGCAAATCCTTGCGAACGATTTCGAACAAATTCGTGTATTAATTCCGCCTCAATTTCGTATTCCATTACACCCGGTTTAATAAATTTCAACAGCCTACGAAATCCCTTTTCAGTAATGTTACAAGCTTGTTGTATTAATTCAATTTCGTATTTTGATTTAATGGCGCGCAACTGATGCATAATTGGAGCCAAGCGATGATAGGAATGTAATGGAAAGTTTTGTCGACACCATTTAATAAATCGTGCATCGCGGGTTTCAACTTCAATAACAGCACGAGTATGTTCGTTGGTATTTAAATACACATTTTGCGCACGAAACATCAACTGTTTAAAAATGGTGTTGAATTCATGCAGCCAATAAATAGTTTTAATCCCAGATGTTGCAGTTGCTTCTTCCTTGGTGTATTTATGGCCTTCCCAAACGGCAATATGCTCATTGGTTTCTTTCAAAAATAAAATTTCACGATGTGCAGCATCTTTCGAATCCGGAAAAATTACCAAAATACTTTCCTCTTGATCAATGCCCGATAAGTAAAATAAATCGGCATTTTGACGAAAGCCCATATGACCATCGGCATTGGTTGGCATAATATCGTTACTATTGAAAACTGCTAGTGAATTTGCAGCTAATTTTTTTGCAAAACGAAGTCTGTTTTCGCTAAATAATTTGGAGTCAATCGATTTGTATTTCATAGTTTATTAAGTGTATCAATCTGTTAGCATTCGCTTAAAACTTATCTAAAATAATATTTGTTTAAAGTTATTAAGATTCTAAATTTGTCAACGGTAAATATAGCTATTTTAACTCTTACAACCTCTATAAACGCTACAATCGCAATGAGTCATCAAAAAAAACTACTCGAATCATCTATCGGAAAAAAAATAATTATGGGTGTAACCGGCCTATTTTTAATTTCCTTTTTACTTGTGCACTGCGCAATTAATGCCTGTATTTTTGCTAACGATGGGGGCTTACTTTTTAATGAAGCGGCACATTTTATGGCTACTAATATATTAATTCGTACCATGGAAATAGTATTGTTTTTCGGCATCATTCTTCACATTGTACAAGCTTTAATACTAACACTTCACAACAATAAAGCACGACCGGTTAAATACGCCAAATCGAATCCCTCAGCCAATAGCAAATGGTATTCACGCAGCATGGGATTGTTGGGAACTTTGCTTTTGATGTTTTTAATTTTACACTTGGGTCACTTTTGGGTTAAAAGTCGAATTACAGGATTGCCGGGACTTGATGCAAATGGACACGATAATTTATATGCTCAAATGCAACTTACTTTTTCGTATGGAGGAGGAGTTTTTGTGTATGCAATTAGTATGATTTCATTGGCTTATCACTTGTTGCATGGTTTTCAATCGGCCTTTCAAACCTTTGGTTTAAATCATAAAAATTTTACACCCTTTATCAAAAAATTAGGAATCGCCTTTTCCATAATTGTGCCCTTAGTATTTGCCATGATGCCTATAGCCATGTATTTTGGCTGGATAAAATAAGCAAGTTAAAATACCGGAATATTTCAAGAGCATAAAGAAGAAACTAAAAAATAATATAACGACATTTTCACTATCAATACAAAAGATACATGAAACTAGATTCAAAAATTCCTCCAGGACCTTTGGCCGAAAAATGGACAAAACATAAAGCGGCCATTAAATTGGTGAATCCTGCCAATAAACGAAAGCTGGAAGTAATCGTAATAGGAACAGGTTTAGCAGGAGCTTCAGCAGCCGCCAGCTTAGGTGAACTTGGATATAAAGTAAAAGCATTTTGCTTTCAGGATAGCGCACGACGAGCACATAGTATTGCAGCGCAAGGAGGAATAAACTCAGCCAAAAATTATAAAAATGACGGTGATAGTGTATACCGTCTTTTTTACGATACAATTAAAGGTGGCGACTTTAGAGCACGAGAAGCCAATGTGCATAGACTTGCTGAAGTGAGTGTAAATATTATTGATCAATGTGTTGCTCAGGGTGTACCTTTTGCACGCGATTATGGAGGGTTGCTCGACAACCGAAGTTTTGGAGGATCACAAGTTTCGCGCACATTTTATGCCCGTGGTCAAACCGGACAACAATTATTATTGGGTGCGTATTCAGCATTGAGCCGTCAGGTAGGCTTAAAAAATGTTGAGATGTATACCCGCCACGAAATGATTGAAGTGGTAACCATTGATGGAAAAGCACGCGGTATTATTGCGCGTGATTTGGTTACAGGAAAACTCGAACGCCATTTTGGACATGCTGTTGTACTAGCAAGTGGAGGTTACGGAAATGTATTTTTCCTAAGTACAAATGCCATGGGAAGCAATGTTACTGCTGCCTGGAAAGCATACAAACAAGGAGCATTTTTTGGAAATCCATGCTTCACACAAATTCATCCAACTTGCATTCCTGTAAGTGGTGATTATCAAAGTAAATTAACATTGATGAGTGAGAGTTTGCGTAACGATGGCCGTGTATGGGTACCAAAAGCAAAAGGCGATAAACGTAAACCTCAAGATATTCCTGAAGAAGAACGCGACTATTACCTCGAAAGAAAATATCCTAGTTATGGAAATCTTGCACCACGTGACATTGCCAGTAGGGCCGCCAAAGAAGCATGTGATGATGGACGTGGCGTTGGTGAATCGGGCTTAGCAGTGTACCTTGATTTTGCTGCTGCAATAAAGCGACTCGGGAAATCGGTCATTGAAGCCCGTTACGGAAATTTATTCGATATGTATGCACACATCACCAACGAAGATCCGTATCAAGTACCGATGCGCATTTATCCGGCAGTGCATTACACCATGGGCGGTTTGTGGGTGGATTATAATTTGATGACCACTGTACCAGGATTGTATGCAACAGGAGAAGCAAATTTTAGCGATCATGGAGCAAATCGATTGGGAGCCTCGGCTTTAATGCAAGGTCTTGCAGACGGTTATTTTGTATTACCTTACACCATCGGTGATTATTTAGCCGGTGAAATTTTTACGAAGGCGATACCTACCGATCATCCTGCTTTTGTTGAAGCTGAAACGAATGCGAAAGCCAGAATGGAAAAATTACTTTCAATTCAGGGAACAAAAACCGTGGATGATTATCACAAGGAATTAGGAAAAATAATGTGGGATTATTGTGGAATGGCGCGTACTGCAGAAGGCTTGACCAAAGCAAAAGGTATGCTCAAAGAACTGCGCAAAGAATTTTGGAACAATGTGAAAGTTACCGGAGGCATGAATGAAATGAATCCTGATTTGGATAAAGCAGGCAGAGTTGCTGATTTTATTGAATTGGGTGAATTAATGGTAAACGATGCTTTACAACGAAATGAATCTTGTGGCGGACATTTTAGAACTGAATTTCAAGAAGAAGGTGAAGCAAAACGGGATGATGCCAATTATGCCTATGTTGCTGCATGGGAGTTCAAAGGAATTGATTCAGAACCACAATTACACAAAGAAGAATTAGTATACGAAAATATTAAACTGGCAACCAGAAGTTATAAATAAACACTATTAGTTTCTGATATGGCCTATAAACAATCTGTTGGTAAGGAATTCAACTAGTTGAAACCCGTTTCCGACAGCTTATTTAAAAGTAGATAAAAAATAAATTCATGAAATTCACACTAAAAATCTGGCGACAAGCCAACGCAACATCAGAAGGTAAATTGGTGAATTACCCAATTGACAATATCAGTGCAGATATGTCGTTTTTAGAAATGATGGATGTGCTTAATGAAGAGCTAATTCGCAAAGGCGAAACTCCTGTAGCGTTTGACCACGACTGCCGTGAAGGTATTTGCGGAATGTGCAGTATGTTTATTAATGGCCGTGCCCATGGCCCCAAAAAAGCAACTACCACCTGCCAGTTATACATGCGTAATTTTACCGATGGCGAAACCATTTATGTGGAACCCTTTAGAGCTGCTGCGTTTCCGAATGTGAAAGACGTAGTTGTTGATCGCTCATCGTTCGACAGAATTATGGCAGCAGGAGGATTTGTTTCTGTGAATACTGGCCAGGCAATGGATGCAAACAATATAGCTGTAAACAAAGGGGATGCTGATTTGGCTATGGATGCTGCTGCCTGCATAGGTTGTGGCGCCTGTGTTGCAGCGTGCAAAAATGCGAGTGCTATGTTGTTTGTAAGTGCAAAAGTTTCGCAATTTGCTTTGTTACCACAAGGGCAAATTGAGCGAGAAAGACGCGTATTGGCGATGGTAAATCAAATGGATGAAGAAGGTTTCGGTGCCTGCACCAATACCGGTGCTTGTGAAGCCGAGTGTCCAAAAGAAATTTCAATTAGCAACATTGCACGAATGAATCGCGAATACCTTTCAGCTAAAGCCAATAATTAATTAGCTGATTTTTATTTGTCTTTTAAAACTTTCTTCAAGCGAAATAAAAGTTTCTGTGCGCGACACTCCTTTTATGCTTTGAATTTTTTCATTCAGCACCTCACGTAAATGATTGGTATCGCGGCAATATATTTTTGCAAACATGCTGTAAGTTCCCGTTAAATAGTGCAGTTCAACTATTTCTTGAATTTTTTTCATACGTGCTACTGCTTCATTGTATTCAGAACCTCTTTCCAAAAAAATCCCTAAAAAGGCACATATATCAAATCCTATTTTTGTTGGGTCAATTTCAAACTGAGCTCCTTTAATAACGCCCATTTCCTGCAATTTCTTCATCCGAACATGCACCGTTCCACCTGATACCAGTAGTTCCTTTGCTATTTCAGTAAAAGGAATCGTTGCATCCTTCATTACCATCGATAAAATGTCCTGATCGAGTTTATCAATTTGATAAAGATTCTTCATATTATTGAACTAATTTTAAATTATTAGCAACAAATCTATGCATATTTTACATTTTTTCTAAAAATTAATAAGCAATGGTGAAAATATACTAATACACTTCAAAGAATGCTATTTTTGTAGTGGTTTTAATGGGTTAGTTAATTATAGCAGAAGATTGCAGCCACGAATATCGCTGTTGTCGAATCTGCCAAGCACTTCAAAAGAGTTATCACTAAATACTCTACCTAAATCTTGGGTTGAAATGAAGCTGCAGGAATTGAGGTTAGCGAGATCGATGACATTTAGGCCACCGGTTTTTTGGGTTAGAACCGGACTTAAAGGATCATCGATCTCTCTTGCTTCAACACGCATCCAGGGCGGACACACAAACTTACCTTCTCCTTTTGAGTATGCTTGCGATAGCAGTTCAGTCATTCCGTATTCTGAATGAATGTGCTTTACGCCAAATGAATTTTTAAGTACTTCGTGTAATTGTTCGCGAATAATTTCTTTACGACGCCCTTTCATTCCGCCGGTTTCCATAACAATACAATTTTTAAGTTGCAGTGAATATTTTTCTGCGAAATCGAGTAAGGCATAACTCACACCCAGCAATAACGTCTTTTGGTTATTATGACTAAGTTCTTCTAAAGTACTTTTCAGTTTATCGTCTGCTCTTAAATAATAACCACTTTGCGGATGTTTTGATTGTTTTAATAAATCATCTACCATGAATATTAAAGAAGAGCCGCTGCGCTCTGAATATGCCGGCAATAATGCTAAAATGCAATAGTCTTCGGGGAGGCCATAAAATAATTCAAAAGCTCTTTGGTAACTTTCTTTGTAAAGACCGGTATCCAATACATAATGTAAGGAAGTAGTAGTTCCGGTAGTTCCACTACTGCTGAAAACTATTTCGGGCGCTGTGTTCCCGGAAACAATAGGGTGTGTTTTAAAAAAAGAAATAGGCAAAAATGGAATTTCATTGCTGCTCTTTACCTTATTGGGATTAACATTCAGGTTGTTTACAAAATTCTGATATACTTCACAATGTTTATATTGATATTGAAACACACTCAATGCACATGCTTCAAAGGAAGCATCGTTTGCTATAGAAAAAATTTGATTTCGAAGTTGGTTCAGCATTGTAAATTAGCCTGTATAACAGCAATTCGATTAATTTTAGTTGTATATTTGTTGTTCACGATACATGAATAATTTTTCAAAAATAGCAGTATTTATTTGGCTTCTTGCAGTACTAGTGTGCACTGCTTGTAAGAAACATAATTCCTTTCCGGTTGAACCTGAAATTAGCTTTAAAGGCTTTGAAAAATTTGGTGCTGATTCGGCCCATCTTATCATTTCATTTACCGATGGTGACGGTGATATTGGACTCAGCCAAAGCGATACTACAGAACCTTATTTATTTAATTTTTTTACACGGTACTACCAGAAAAAAAATGGAGTCTTAACCGAAAAAATTTTACCTATTCCATTAAACTACAGAATTCCGATTTTATACTCCGGAAAAAAATCAAAATCACTAGAGGGCGATATTTTGATTACCTATTTAAAACCTTATTATTTTCCCACCTCAACTAGCGATACCATTCAGTATGAGGTATACATTAAAGACCGCGCTTTAAATACAAGTAATTCCGTTAAAACCGACGAAATAATTGTTCCATAAAGCGGGAGGATTTTCTTATTTTATATTCGCTCCTTGTTCTATCCATACCCCAACTAATTCGCGCTCTTCATCGGTCATGTTAGTTTTATTTCCTTGGGGCATTGTTTTCGTTTGAACAGCTCGTATTAAAATTTTATCAGCCATACTTTTTATTTGCTCAGGAGTATCGTACATCACCCCATTGGGGGCAGTTACTTGTGTATTGTCGCTTGGGCGACTTGAATGGCATGGAGTACACCGGTTTTTGAAAATTGCGTCAACCTCTTCAAATGCCACCGGTGGTAATTCCTTTGCTGACTTTTTTCGCTTAGGGGCTGTCATCAACATCATTAAAATGAGCAAGCCTCCTACCGCCGGAATTAACCAATATAAATTTTCGCCCTTTTCGTGTTTATTAATAAAATGCCTGGCTCCAGCTCCTGCCAAAGATATACCTGTTAAAATTAACCAGTTCAATTCATTTCCAAAAGTGCTTGGGAAGTGATTGCTAATCATTGTAAAAATTACAGGAAGTGTGATGTAATTATTATGCAAGGAACGCAATCCGGCATTTTTTCCTAAATTTTCGTCAAGTGGTTTACCTTCGATTGCTGCCTTTACCAAAGCTTTTTGAGAGGGGATTATTACAAAAAACACATTGCCCACCATGATGGTTCCTAGTAAAGCACCCACATGTATAAAGGCTGCTTTGCCATCAAATATATGTGTCAAGAAATATGCAATTAAAACAACCACAGTAAAACCAATTGTGGCGAAAATAGATGTGTATTTTTTTAAAGGTGATTTGCACAATGCATCGTATAAAAACCAACTACCTATTAAGGTGGCTAAACTAATTGCAATAGCTTGCTCAACACTAAGTTTCATAACCGAAGCGTTAATCAGGTAACTTTGTGCATTTGTGTAATACACAATTACCAACAATAAAAATCCGGTAAGCCAGGTAAAATAAGCTTCGTACTTAAACCAATGCAAGGTGGTAGGTAGCTTTTCAGGAGCTATTTTGTACTTCTCAACATAATAAAATCCACCACCATGTATGGCCCATAAATTTCCGGCAATTTCATTGCGTAAACCATATTTACGATTAAGACTGTTTTCAAGAAAAATAAAATAAAAGGAGGCTCCAATCCAAGCTATGCCAAATAGAATGTGCGCCCAGCGTACCAGTAAATTCAGCCACTCGTGAACATGCGCTCCTAATCCGCTATATATAGCATAACGATAGGCCGCGAATAAAATTAAAAATGCAAACGATAAATATAAAACAATGTTCATGATGTCGCGCACTTCATCGCGCAACATATTTTGCAAGCGCTGTTGAACTTCGTTTTCTGTTTCGGTTACTTTTTGAGTAATTCCCTTGTGCACATTTTTCAGTATGAGATAAATGCTGAAAAACAGTAAAATTGCAATCCAAAATATATAATCCGTAGTTGTAAACATCTACTTAATTTATCACCATTTCAGGCACTTCACCTTTTATTATGAGTGTACCTTCAGTGGCATTTTTTATTTGTTCAATGCTAACTCCGGGAGCTCTTTCAAGCAATAGAAATCCTTCCTTTGTTACTTCAAGTGCCGCTAATTCGGTTACAATTTTTTTTACGCAACCCACACCGGTAAGTGGTAAAGTACATTTTTTAAGCAGCTTTGATTCACCTGCTTTGTTCACGTGCTGCATGGCCACAATAATATTTTGAGCAGAGGCTACTAAATCCATTGCACCTCCCATGCCTTTTACCATTTTGCCGGGAATTTTCCAATTGGCAATATCCCCGGTTTCACTAACTTCCATAGCGCCTAACACGGTAAGTTGCACATGCTCTCCTCGAATCATGGCAAAACTCAAAGCTGAATCAAAAAACGAAGAGCCTGGAAGCGTTGTAATGGTTTGCTTTCCCGCATTAATTAAATCGGCGTCAACCTCATCATCATAGGGAAATGGGCCCATTCCAAGCAAACCGTTTTCAGATTGCAAAATCACGTTCATTCCCTTCGGTATATAATTGGCAACCAAGGTTGGAATTCCAATTCCTAAATTCACATAATATCCATCTTTTAATTCCTGTGCGATACGTTTCGCAATTCCATTTTTATCTAACATCTTTTCAAAATTTGATTATTCAAAAGTATAAATTCATACGATAGTATTGCTTTCGAATTAAAATTTCCATCCTGTTAACTAAAAAAAGCCTGTTACAACTAGTGCAACAGGCTTTTAAAAGGAATTGTTGGATTACTTTACAACCACTAATTTAGAGGTGGTGCTAGACCAATTTGGACTTACAATTTTACAGAAATACAGGCCCGAATTTATTGAACTTAGGTCGAGTGTAAGTTGATTGTTTGAAATAGAATTAAGCGCATGTTTAGCAATTACCTTTCCGGTATTATCAAACACAGTTAAAGATGCGTCTTGCAACATATCAGCATCTGTACTAAAAGCAAATGTTGCGCTAGAATTTACAGGATTAGGGAATACTGAAAACAAGTCTTCACTAGCAATATTGCTTGTACTTTCTTCAGCCAATCGTTTTACAGAATTCTTTTTTAGGATAGTGTAAGGATACCATTGAAAACTATTTAAAGTGCTATTCCATTTTCCCGGATTGGCTGCTTTGTAATTATCGAATGCGGTTTTAAATAATCCTTCGGCACAAGCCATTGTGTTACCGCTAACCTTTAAAAAAGGCCCAAGAAAATCGCACCACCCGTTGTTAAATGGATCATTGGCAATAGCATCGCTTTGATTGGTTCCGCACAATAAAATAACAATTTTAGTATTTGCTTTTGTAGGACCGCTTGCTGCCGAAAAAATATCAATTCTACTTTGAATACTTGATAAAAATAAACTATTCGGATTGCATTTGTAATTGCTGATATAAATTCTATCTGCAATATTATCGATAAACTGAGCCTGTGTTTTATCATCGTATGAATCCTTATCAAGATACCCAAGATACACATAAATACTAAGAGGATCAACGCTGGCCGACCTCATGCATTGCATGTAATTCATCATGTTTTGAAACACACGATAAGCTGAATCTCTGCGTGCTACTGTGTTAAAAGTATTGGTATTCCAAAATTCAAATTCAGAAACCATGTGGTCAATTTTATAAGAATTTAGCGCATCGACACGGGCTGAAGAAGTAGTAGCAGGGTCATCCATTTCAGGTTCGTTTTCAACCGCAAGGGTTGAAAGATTTGCCGGATAAAAGGTATTGTGTTCGTACTCTTCCATTTCGTCCGGTGCGTCTTTCACTTTGAAGTAAGAAGCAATTCCGTTCGTATTGGCAATCGCCATTTTTTGCAAAATGCAATTCGAACTTATGCCATTGTATGCAGCTACATAAGAAGGAGTTACTGGATTCCAAATAGTAACACCCACATCGGTAATTCCATAATTCCCGGTTTTGGCTTTGGTAATAAATCGCTTCAGATGGTCGCTATAACTTAATGAACCATACATTGAAGTTGGGAATCGAAGCACATTCCAAATATCATAAAGCGTGATACGTGAAAAGCTATTTAATTTGCAATAAGCTAAGAGCGCATCCTCCTTTTCGTAAATACCATCCTTATTGGCATCCACTCCCAAAATAGAATGTACTGCATCAATTCCTTGTTGCGGACCATAAAATGCACTGTTGAAATTAAAAAATTCATTTACATACAATCCTCGTGGTTTAGGTGGTGTAGTTGGGCAATTGCTCATTGCAACAGGCGTATAGGTGCATGCAGTACACTGGGCTTGGGTTTGTTGTAAGGAGAAAAGTGTGTTAATCATAAGTAGAAAGAAGGCTTTTTTAGTGGTCATATATAAGATATATATTCTATGAGTTTATGTCTTACTTTGAAAAGACGTAATACGTTTTTTCAAATTGCCTGCATAGATATACCTATCTTATTTGTTTAACGATAAATTTTTGCTGAATGGGAAAAAAACCAATCTAAAAAGGAAGTTTTAAGAAAAAGCCATTAACACACGATTGGGAATGGACTTTACTTTGTTCTCACAGTTCTTTGTTCGATGCGCTTTTCGTAATTTTTGCCTTCGAATATTCTTTGAACAAAAATTCCGGGCGTATGAATTTCATCGGGGTGTAGTTCGCCGGGCTCAACCAATTGCTCAACTTCGGCAATGGTAATTTTTCCGGCTGTGGCCATCATGGGGTTAAAATTTCGTGCGGTTGCTTTGTACACCAAGTTTCCCTGAGTATCACCTTTCCAGGCTTTAACAATTGCAAAATCGGCTTTTAGCCATTCTTCCATGAGGTACATTTTGCCATGAAATTCACGAATTTCCTTTCCGTTTGCCACTTCAGTTCCATAGCCTGCAGGTGTAAAAAAAGCAGGAATACCGGCTCCTCCCATTTGTATTCGGGTCGCTAAAGTTCCTTGAGGAATTAAATCAACTTCGAGTTCGCCGCTGAGCAATTGCCGTTCAAACTCAGCATTTTCGCCAACATAACTCGAAATCATTTTTTTTACTTGGTGTTGATTCAACAATAATCCCAATCCAAAATCATCCACCCCGGCGTTGTTGCTAATACAGGTTAAACCTTTTACACCACTTTTAACGAGTGCTGTAATACAATTTTCGGGTATCCCACACAATCCAAAACCACCCAACATCAAGGTCATGTTATCTTGTATTCCTTTTATTGCTTCTTCTGCACTTGCAACCTTTTTATTGATCATACTTTTATTAATTTGGATTCGAAATTAGTAATTTCAAAAAAACTATCTTTGAAAAAAACACACTAATTTGAATTCATTCACGTGAAGGAAAATTTTAAATCGCACCTTGCACTTTTTATAGTTGCGCTCATTTATGGAGCGAATTACACCATTGCCAAAGGCGTAATGCCCACTTACCTTCAACCATTTGGTTTTATTGTTGTGCGTGTAAGCGGTGCCGTGATGTTGTTTTGGATAACCGGAATTTTTGTACCTGAAAAAATTAACCGCAAAGACATTCCCCTTTTGGCCTTTTGTGGTTTGTTTGGCGTAGCCATTAATCAACTGTTGTTTTTTAAGGGACTAAGCATGACCACTCCCATCAATGCAGCAATCATTATGGTAATTACTCCTATTTTAGTATTGCTGGTAGCTACCTCAGTAGCCAGTGAACGCATTACTCCTAAAAAACTTTCAGGTATTTTGATAGGCTTATTAGGTGCTATTATTTTGCTTTTGGTAAAACACGATTTAACCATTGGTTCACTCACTTGGAGGGGCGATTTGTGTATACTTATTAATGCAATATCATGGGGAATTTACTTGGTAGTAGCCAAACCTTTAATTATGAAATACCGCACCATTACCGTAATAAAATGGGTGTTTTTATTTGCCTGGTTTTATGTATTACCCTTTGGATATAGTGAATTTGTTGAGGCCGATTTTTCGATGATGCCAAACGACATATTGCTTTCAGTGGCATTTGTGGTTTTAGGCACTACCTATTTTGCTTACTTATTAAATAATTATGCCTTGCAAAAAGTGAGTTCATCTGTGGTAAGCATCTACATCTATTTACAACCCTTGCTCGCTGCGGGAATAGCTGTATTCTTAGGGCGTGATGAAATTGATGCAGTAAAAATAGTGTCCGGTTTGTTTATCTTTATTGGGGTATACTTGGTGAGTTCTGCAGATAGGGCTAATCGCAATCAAAACATACAATAAATTGGTATGAAATCGGAAGAGAAGATTCAAGTAGCACTTCTAAAATCCTTGATAAAAAATAAAAAGGCAGTAATCGCTTTAATGCTCAGCGTTGCACTTGTTTCCATTGTGTTTTCTGGACCATTTTTTTTGGCCCCTTTGTATAAATCTGAAGTTATTTTTTACCCTCCCAACACCAGCTCTAACAAAACATTGATTCAATACGATGTTCGCTTTGGCAGCGAGAAAGAAATTGATCAGCACATTCAAGTTTTAAAATCCAATTTAGTACGCGATTCGGTCATAAAAAAGTTTAATTTGATTGCGCATTATAGCATTGATACAACTAAAAAGGTTTGGCGCTTTTACTTAAATAAAGAATACAACGAAAAAATAGCCATTGAACGAACCCGATACAACGCTTTATCGGTAACTGTTTTAGATACCGACCCTGTTTTGGCAGCAGCTATTGCAAACAACATGGTGGAAATTACAGATGCAATAAAAGCTACCATTTTACGAAAAAACCTGAGTGCCGCCTTAAGCAATTTAGAAAAAGACTACAGTAACAAGGTGAAGGAATTTGACGTGTTTGCTGCCAATATTAATCGAATTGTAAAGGATAACTATATTCCTAATTTAAACTTAAAAAATGAATCCTTTGTGGAGCGCATGAAAAAACAAATTGATTTAATTCGTGAACTTACCAACAAAGGGAGTGCTGATTTCGATCTAAAAAAACAATATAACTATGAAGCGATGCTGGCACAATTGGCCGAATTGCAATCGAGTTATGAGCAAGCATCGAGTAATTTAAACACCAATTTTCCAACCTGTTATATTATTTCTCCGGCACAAGTAAATTATCAAAAAGATTCGCCCAATCGTTTGTTAATTGTAGCACTCACAACAGTATTAGCCGGACTGTTTTGCGTCGTTTGGATGCTATTTTCAATTCAGCTTAAGCAAGTAAAGCATGCCTTGGAAAGTTGACTCCGCCGGCTTTTCGAAAACCTTTTATTTTGCCGGGGCTTTTTTTATTCTGGCTTGCGCTTTACTTATCTCTCTAGAGAATTACTTTGTTTTAATAAGCACGCTAGGCATACTGTTAGCAGTCGGTTATATACTTTCAATTAGCAACTTAAACTATAGCTTTTACATACTTGCCATTTTATTGCCTTTCTCCATAAAAATTGCTTTACCCTTATCTGGTATTGATTTAGGCTTTCCTTCTGAAGCTTGGTTGTTTATACTGCTCATTGCTTTATTTGCATTTTGGATTCGGAAAGGTTTTGTTACAGCCGAATTTCTCTTGCATCCTATGAGCATCTTGCTACTTGTTAATTTATTTTTTTGTGGTATAAGTGCTCTAAACAGCAGCCTATTCTGGATTTCCGCTAAAGCTATTAGTGTGAAAACCGTCTATATCCTGGTTTTTTATTTTGGAATCAATTCAATGTTTAAACCTGCAGTAAACTCGGTTAAACTACTGTTTATTGCCTACAGCATTAGCTTGTTTCTAGTTTCACTTTACTTTTTGTACAACCAATCAAACTATAATTGGAGTAAGCAAACTGCGGCGTTTGCGGTGCATCCATTTTATTCTGATCATACCATCTATAGTGCATGCCTTGCTTTTGTTTTGCCCTTTCATGTTTTACAAATTTTCAGGATTAAGAAAGAGCAAAATGCTATTCTAAACTTGGTAATAAAAAGTTGCGTTAGTGCTGTTTTTTTAACTGCCCTTTATTTTACTTTTTGTCGTGCCGCCTGGATTAGTTGTGCTATTGCTTTACTTTTGGGAATAGGAATCAAACTTAAAATAAAACCAAGATTCTATTTGGCTGCATTAGGTGTTGTAGGATTGTTAGCAGCATTAAATAGTGAAAAGCTAACGAATAGCTTTTATGAAAACAAAAGCATATCTACTGCTGTAACTACAAGTGCCATTGAGCAAACACAATCCATAACCAATATTACCACGGACGTTTCAAATGCCGAACGCTTAAATAGATGGAGTTGTGCTTGGCGTATGTTTAAAGATAAACCACTTATAGGATTTGGACCGGGTACTTTTCAATTTCAATATTTAGGCTATCAGCTTGAAGATGAGGTTACCTATATTAGTGTGTTTAGCCCTTACAACATTCCACTTGGCCGCGGAGGTTCAGCACACAATGAATATTTATTATTGCTAGCCGAATGCGGAATTCTAGCACTTGTATCATTTTTGTTACTTGTAATTTTGCTACTTAAAAAGAGTCTTCAACTTTTGTTGAGATGCACAAATAATGAGCATTACAACACTTGTTTGTATTTGTTGTTAGGATTAGTAACCTACTTGATACATGGATTGTTTAATAATTACTTGGATACTGATAAAACTGCTTTTTTGTTTTTTGCAAGCATGGCTTTATTGGTTCAGCTGGATCTTGATTTTAAAAGTAAAATCATCGTTCCAGATAAACACACATAATGATTAGACCATATTTATTTCATTTCAAAAAACAGCGTGCAACAGCGTAAATAATCGTTTGTTAATGCAATACTTCCTTTATTCTGATTGGGAATTTAGGTAATAAAGATTCCTTACAATTATACAATCATAACAATAAACAATGCTTGTACTTACAAAAAAAGGCTGACTCATTTCTGAATCAGCCTTTAGTTTACTCGTATAAAAATTATTGCATCACCACTTTTTGGATGGATTGATGATTTTTATCGCTCATGGTTTTTACTAGATAAATACCAGCTTCCATTCCTTTGCGTTCTAATAAATAGCTGTTTGCATTTACATTGTTAACTTGCTTTACCAAATTACCCAAAGCATCATAAACATAAATTTGTGCAATGTTTTCGTTGCTGCTTATTTTAATATCAGCTTGAGATGGATTCGGATACACAGAAACCGCTGCTTTTTGAGAATCAATTGATTTAATTCCAATTGGTGCACCCGGTAAGCCTAATACTTTTGCGATTCGTGGAGCAAGATAACCTTGGATGGTATCAATGTAAGCCATTCCTTTGGTTTTGCTCATATTTGGATTAGTTGCCATTCCTGCATTGTGATTCGGATTTGCCGGATCCCACCATTCCCATGGACCTGCTTGAGGACCTGGAAGATAAAATGGCATTAAGCTGGCATACCCACCATTTACAGCATTTGCAGCAGTGGTGTATGGATCGGTATAAGTTACATTGTTGATGATGTTATTGTTTCCTAATTGGTTGGCTCTGCGAATCACATCATGACTTCCGCTTACGTTTACCACAAACAAATTCAACACCGGAACGATAACAGCACCATAAGTATAGGGTGCAAATGGATCGCTTGGAACATGAAAGGCAACCATCGGAATATCACCTGCCTCTAACCAAGAAGAATCTCCTAAAGCACCACCTAAATTAAAAATCATATTAGCCTTATCAGAATAAGTAGGATGATTTTGAGAAGGAGAGTTTAAGAAAGTTGAATCAGTACCCCCAAAATTACCGGCCAATGCCTGATTAACATAAGGAGCAAAAGACGCATCTAAGAATTTAGTAAGGTTTAATTCTGCAACCTTATCAAGCGAAGCATACGCAAAAGCGATATACCCACCGGTTCCTTGACCACCAATAACAAATTTGCTAGTATCAACTTTAAAGGTATTTCCACCTACAGAGAAATTTTCGCGCATAAAACGAACCGATGTTTTAGCATCGATAATACCACGATACACCGCATTTAATAAGGTGCCGGTACGAATGTCTTGGTTAGCACTTTGTGGATTCCATCCTAAACGATAAGACACTGCACAGGCAACATATCCGCGTTTAGCAAATCGGCTGCACATTTCAACTACTGCACTGTCTGATTTTGAGCCGGTTGGTGAACCATTTAAAGGTGTTGGTAAAAAACTTCCGGTATGTAAATAAATTACAACCGGACGCTTAGTAGCTGTGTCGCCAGTTGGCTCATACACATCCATAAATAAATCTTGTGCTACAGGAGAACCTGTTAACACCGAAATATTTCGGCCGTATTTTACATTCGGCGTTATAGTAACATTGGTAAATACCTCATTCAGGTATCGTTGTGCAAAGCTATTCTCAACAGAGAAAAAAAGCAGGGCAGCAAGACTAATTTGTAACAGTTTTTTCATAGGCTATAGGTTGTTTAATTGACTTTATTAGATTTAAACAAAAGTATTTGTTTTTTTATAATTAGCACCATCCTTCAACTAAAATATTCGGCGAACTACCGAAAATAAAGCTAAAGCATGTTAAAAAACTACAGGTTTCCCAAATCAAATAAGAGTGATACATAGGCCAAACGCCCAACACGAGGTCCACCATACACTTGAAACTTTTTATTGTTTAACACATTAGAAGCTCCTACTTTAATGGTAGTATAAATTTTCGGGATGGTATAGTTCACTTGTACATCTAACATATCGTAAGTTGGCACTTCTCCTGTAAATTGGGGTGAGCCTTCATAAACAAATCCTTGAATCCATTTATAATTAATACTATATCCCCAGTGACGCATACGCAATCCAAAAACTGTGGCTTCAATATCGCGGCCTGAAAAAGTAAGGTTGTATTTGTGTTTGGGCGTGTTAAATGCCGGAATAATTGGGTCAATAGAATCTTTTTGGTTTAACACATTCCACGAATAATTGCCTCCGATTGAATAGTAGTTTCTGAAAAAATAAGTCATTCCAATTGAAAAACCTTGAGTTGTAACTCTGTCTTCGCTATTTGCTGCAACTCGGTATACCTGAGCTTTGTAAACAATATTTGTTGCTGTATCGTAGTCGAGATTTGCGCCAATCTTATAGCCAATAAAGTACTTGTAAAAACTATAGTAATAGCTGGCATCTAAAAACAAATTTCGTAACAAAATTAAGCGTGCCCCAAACTCAAGCGATTTTACTTGCTCTGGACGAATTGGCTTTACATTGAAATAACTTAAGGTATCGCGTTTACGGGTATCTAAAAAATCATACAAGGAAGGAATAGTTACCAATGAGTCAACACCATCAATATTACCCAGCAAAATTGCCCTTCCCACGTTGTAGTACAAATACTGGTCGGTAAGTGTTGGGTTACGAATAGCTGAAGAAAAACTTGCCCTAAGTACATACTCCTTGGCTATGGTGTATACAGCAGATAGTGCAGGAGAAAAAACAAAATTAAAATTTTGGTTCTTGTCCATACGACCGGTTAAATTTATTTTGAATTTTTCATTAAACAGTTTCTTTTCAATACCGGCATAAATACCAAATTCCTGATTGGTGATTCGTTTGCGATGATTGACTTTTGTGGTGCTCACGATTTTCTTGTTGTCATTGTAAACTGTGTCGTAGGTGCTATACAGTGTATCGCTAAAAATAGTTCCTTTTGAATCGGGGCGGTACATTCGGTAATTTCCACCCACCGTAAAATCAAAAACGGTAGGTGTAAACTTGTATTCTCCTTGCACATGGTACAAGGCTGATTTGTCGTAAAATCGGGAACCCCCGCTGGTAAAAGAAGTTCGTGAAGTAATTTCCTTTAAAGCATTGTTGTATTCTTCGGTACCCGGGTTTAATCGAGCTAAGTATCCAAAAATCGGATTCCCAATACCATCCGCATAAGCACGAGCATTTTGATGGTAAAGTAAAAGCGAATCGGGATACTTGTCGAGCAACTCATTTACAGCAGCATAATAAGCCGCTGCACCGGCACTACTCGTAGGTGGACTAGGAAAGTCGGGGAGTTTTTTTACTTTGGCGGTATTGTACAAACTCCAATAGTTGCGGTATTCTTGCGACCACCTGTCGTCGGGTTTAACTGAATCCTGCAGCAGCAAAGCTGTGAATACAGCGTCGTATGACTTTCCTGCATTTTCGTTTGTGGCATAAGCCCGTATAAAATACTTGTTTTCCTTTTTTAATTCAATTCTGTTTTGAAAAAACAGTATATCCTTTAAACTGTAACGGTTATCGCCCTGATAAACGGTTGTACCATTTCCAAAGTTACTGGCATAAATCACCTCAACATCCGGTTTTATTTTATAATGTAATGACAAAGCCGCTTTGAGATTCTTGGTATTGTAATCAACAATGTCCTTTTCTTCGTATCCTGTACGATTCCAGCGCTTCAGTCCAGGAAAATCCTTCGGGGCACCGGTATCTCCCCTTTGCACTTCATCGCCGTAGCGATTCACCGCATCATAACCACCGGGATTATCAACTTTAGTTAAGGATTGAGGAGTGGCATCTAAATTATCGGCCACCCAATCGTTGGCGCGCATATAGCAGAAGTTAGCTTTGATAGCAAATTTATCTTCCCCTTTTTTATTTTTAAATGCTTTTGCATAACGCAGCGCACCTTCAAACAATTCACGTTCGCCGGTTTTAATACTTGCACTAAATCCCTGGTGAATAAAGGGACTTTTTGTATTCATAGAAATCACGCCGTTGAATGCATTAGGTCCGTAAAAAGCAGAGCTTGCACCAACAATT
>WBZU01000261.1_pt1 | contig 48329 bp, 31 predicted proteins | sample 5204311 | NCBI WGS metagenome assembly WBZU01 (sample SAMN12344359, study PRJNA552823) | activated sludge metagenome | biome: Activated sludge suspended growth; feature: Nitrification reactor; material: Wastewater; isolation source: activated sludge from nitrification reactor of wastewater...
GATGAGCGCGCCGGCGTGAAGTTCAACGACGCCGACCTGCTGGGCATCCCGATTCGCCTGACGATCGGCGCCAAGGGGCTGAAAAATGGGGTCGTGGAGGGCAAGCTGCGCCGCAATGGCGAGAGCTTCGAGTTCGCGCTCGACGCGATCGTCGACGCCGTGCGCGCGCTGATCGCAGCCGAGATCGACCGCATCAATGCGACGGCTGTGCCCATGCCCTTTGAAGATTGAAAGTCGGGGGAATGGTCAACGGTCAATTGCCAATGGCCAATTGTCAAGTGAGACGCGGGAACATCTATCCCGCCGCTGACAATTGACCGTTGACCATTGACCATTGACCGTTGAAACTCAATGCCAGATCCCAGCGCCAACTTTCCCTATTACAACACCGTCGATCAAATCTTCCACGCCGAGTGGTCGATCGCCAAGCTGGCGCGCCACGAACTGCTGCGCCGCTCGATCCGTACGCTGTGGCCGGACGGCCATCCCACGCGGCTGATCCATGTGGCGGGCACGGGCGGGAAAGGCTCGACCTGCCGCTTCCTGGAGGTGGGCTTCGGCTGTATTGGCAAGGCCGCGGCTTTCATGAGTCCGCATCTCTTTGACTACCGCGAGCGCTTTAGCATCGGCGGCGAGTTTGTCAGCCAGGATGACATTACGCACGCGTGGGAGACGCGCGTGCGTCCGCACTGCGTGCATCTCGCCGTCGAAAATCCGGACCATGTCCACACCTTTCACGAGGTATCGATTCTCATCGCGCTGGCGCTCTTCGAGCAGCATGGCGTGGAGTGGGCGGCCATGGAGACGGGCGTCGGCGGTCGTTACGACCAAACGCGCGCGCTCGATGCCGTGGCGTCGGCGCTGACCAACGTCGGCAGCGACCACGCACACATGCTGGGCGACGAACTCTGGCAGCGTGCGCTGGACAAGGCCGGCATCGCGCGGCCGGGCGCACCTTTCTTTACGAGCGACACCGATCCGGACACGCTGGAGATTGTGCGCCAGGTGTGCGCGGCGACGGGCGCGCCGCTGGTGGAAGTGGGCGATGCGGCCGTCAGCGATCTGGTGGCATCGCTTGCCCGGCTTGGCCTGGAACCGTCGCCCGACTCGTTGCTGCATGCCGATTATCAGAAGCGCAACGCCGCGCTGGCGCTGGCCGTCATCCGCACCCTGGCGCCGGCGGTGGACGGAGCGACGATCCTGCACGCGTTTGCGGCGGCGCGTCTGCTCGGCCGTTTCTGGACGGTGGAGGAAGGCATCTACGCCGACATCGCCCACAACGCTGAGAAGATCGAGGCGCTGTCGGGCGAAATCCGCAAACAGTTCGGCGATCGCGGCAAGATCCTGGTTGTCGGCATCTCCGGGCAGCGCATCTCCACCAAGGTCTTCCGCTCGCTGGCCGACATCGCCCAGACGATCATCGTGACGAGCGCGTCGTTCAAGGGGCAGGATCCGGCCCGCGTGCGCGAGGAGGTGAAGGGCATCGTCGGCGACATCCCGGTGCTCGTCGCGTTCGAGCCACAGCAGGCACTGCGCACGGCCCGTTCGCTCCAACGGAACGGCGAGATCATTATCCTCACCGGCTCGACCTACATGATCGAGCAGGCGTTGAATCCCGATCCCTACCTGCGCTACCTGAGCGCACACTTTGGCTGGCGCCTGCACGAACCCAACGAGGCGACCGGCACCATTCACCTCAACATGCCCAAAGCCGGTCCAGCCTTGCGCTGAATCGTATTGCCGCTCCTTTGATCTGCGCGATTGCCATCGCGTTCCCAATCCGTGTCTACCCAGGTGCGGCAGATTGCAGACCATTGATGTATCGCGCCTGTTGCGCTAAGATGGCAGAGACAGCGTCATAACAGAAATGTAATTCTTGGGATCAGGAGGGAGAGTATGAATTTTTCCGACATGTGGCAGACGTGGATCAAGGCCACGACGAGCCCGAACGATGCAACCTTTGAGGAATTGCGCCTTAAGCCCGACGCCAACGTGACGACGGCGATCATCTGGATGGCCATCTATGGTGCGGTGTCGGCTGTGATCGGCATCATCAGCGGGTTGATGTTTGCCGGCGCCATGAACACCACGGTGCCGGCCATTTTGCAGCAGGCGAATCTTCCGCCGGAGGAAGCGGCGCAGGTGGAGCCGATCCTGCGTGCATTTACGGGTGGCGGCACGCTGGGCATCGCCGGCTTCGCAAGCCTGACGAATATCATCACCGTGCCGCTGTTCTTTTTGATCAGCGTCGGTATCTACTTTCTCATTGCCAAGGTGCTGGGCGGCACGGGCGACTATGGCCGCTATGCCTACCTCAACGCAGCGTTCTCTGCGCCGCTGGGTATCCTCACTGCGTTGTTGGGTATGGTCCCCTTTGTGGGGTGTATCACGCCGCTCATCTCGATCTATTCGCTGGTGCTCCTCTACTTCGCAACCAAAGCCGAGCATCAGATGAGCAGCGGACGTGCGATCTGGGTGGTGTTGATTCCAGTGCTCTTCGTGATTGCGTTGATGATGTGCTTCATCTTTGGCCTTGTCGGGTTGATCGCGTCGTTGCAGAGCCAGTAAGCAATGCGCCGGCCGATTGGCCTCCTGCCTTTCGTGGACCGCCATCATTTGTGGCAGTAGTGTAGAATGGAGCGCACAGCGCGATCAATCGCGGCCGCGCCTTTGCACACGAGAGGCAAATCGAATGATGGATGAAGGGCAACAACCTCTGGACGCGATGGTCGAACCGGCGCTGCCATCCGACCATCGCAGCGGCTTTGTGGCGGTGATCGGCCGGCCCAACGTGGGCAAGTCGACGCTGCTCAACCGCGTCCTGGGCCAGAAAATCGCCATCACCAGCCCCAAGCCCCAGACGACACGCGACCAGATGCTGGGCATCCTCACCACGGCGGATGCCCAGTTACTCTTCCTCGACACGCCGGGGATCCACCGCCCGCTGCACAAGCTCGGCGAGTACATGGTGCAGGTGGCGGCCGACACGATTGCCGACGCCGATGTGGTGCTCTGGCTGGTGGACATCAACACGCCGCCGACCGACGAAGATATGGCGATTGCCGAGTTGCTCCAGCAGTTGACCACGCGCAAGCGACGCCGCATCAAGCTGCCGCCGCTCCTCCTTGGCTTCAACCAGGCCGACCGTTGGGGCGGTGATGCAGAATCGACAGCGGTGCGCGTGCGCGAGTATGAGGCGCTGGTGGGTTGGGCGGCCGGGGCCGGCCAGCCCGATGCCGAGCGACCGGCGGTGAGCACCGCGGTCTTCAGCGCGGCGACGGGCAGAGGGATCGACGATCTGCTGGCGGCGGTGCGTGCCCTGCTGCCACCAGGCCCGCGCTACTATCCCGAAGACCAGATCACCGACGTCAACCTGCGCTACATGGCCGGCGAGATCATTCGTGAGAAGGCGCTCTACCTGTTGCAGGACGAGGTGCCGCACAGCCTGGCCGTCGAAGTCGACGAGTTTGTGGAGCGCAGCGCGACGCTGACCTACATCTCGGCGGTGCTCTATGTCGAGCGCGATACGCAAAAGGCGATCGTGCTGGGCAGCGGCGGCAGCATGATCAAGCGCATCGGGCAGAACGCGCGGCCGGAGATCGAGGAATTGGTCGGCACGAAGGTCTATCTGGAACTGTGGGTCAAGGTGTGGGAGCGCTGGCGCAAACGGCAGAACCTGCTCAAGCAGCTTGGGTATGCCGTGAACTAACACGCACCTCAGCGCACGAGCGTGCCACTGCTCAAGCGGTGCCCGAGCCTGGCAGCCAGGGCCTGACTGCGCTCGGCGTGGGACTGAAGCCCGAGGTTCTGTGCAATCGCGTGCGCGTTGCGATTCAATTCGCCGGCTGTGGCCAGGTTTGCTCGGCGATAGTGAATCTCCGCCGAATCCAGTAGCGGCTGCACGACGTAGTAGAGCGCACCGTGGGCGTTGAGCACCGGAATCGCACGCTCGTACTCGGCCAACGCAGCATCGTCCTCGCCCATCAGGTGCAGCAGATGGGCGATCGCCGCACCGTGACGTGCTGCATCCCACCCGTGCCCCAACTCCTCCTCGATTTGCGCCGCGCGGCGGTGACAGGCCAGCGCCATCGCAAGATTTTCCTGTGCCTCGTAGATCGACCCGCGGTTGCCGAGCGTCGTGGCAATTCCGTGGCGGTCGCCCAGTTCCGTCGCCACATCCAGATCAAACTGATTGGCTTTGAGCGCGTCCTCGAAGCGGCCGAGGCGGCTGTAGATCAAGGCCAGATTGCCTGCCATATTGGCGCGCCCGATGCGGTCGTCGATCTCCGTGTAGAGGTCCGCCGCCTGTTCCACGAAGGTGAGCGCCTGTTCCAGATCGTCCTGTTCCCAATGCACGCCGCCCAGCGAGCTGAGCGCGCGCGCCATCGCGGCCTTGTCTTGCAGCGATTCGCTCAGCCGCAGGGAGCGCGGGAGTGTTGCACGCGCGGCGTGATATTGCCCGTAGCGCCACTGAATGATCCCGAGCCGGCAGAGGGCGCGCGCCTGGAGCCGTTGGTCCCCGCTTTGTTCGGCGTAGTGGAGCGCATGTTGCTGATGGGCGAGCGCCTCTTCGAAGCGCCCCTGATTCGGCAACAGGGAGCCGAGCAAACTTTGTGCACGGGCGATGCCATAAGCATCCTGCGCTTGCTGGGCGAGCGCTACCGACTCCTCCGCGTAGCCGATGGCATCGTTGGTGCGCCCCAATCGATCCGCGAAATGCGCCTTCCAGATGAGCAGGAAACTCTGCACGAGCAGGAATGGTGCTGCCGGCGCAGGCATGGAGCGGTTATGCGCGCGTAGGTCGGCCAGGGTCTCGTCTACCAGCGCCAGGCCATCGCCGATGAGACCGGCGTATTCGTGGTAGCGCGCATAGCCATCCAGGCTGCGATTGATGGGCTCCAACTGGTTGTGTTCGACGGCCCACTGCCACGCATGGCGAATGTTGCCGATTCGCTCCTGGATGAGGGCAGCGCTCCTCCGCGGGTTTGGCCCGGCCAACCGGATTTCCTGCTCGGCAACCTTCTGCAGGTAGAAGGTGCTGTGGCGTTGGCGCGTCTCGGCGTAGAGATTCGCCGGTTCGTGAATGCCATCCAGCCTGGCGGCGGCAAATTGGCGCAGCAGTTCGTGGAGCACGTAGCGCCCGCCGGCCGTGCGCTGGACCAGTGACTTGTCAAGCAACGCCGCCACATCCTTGACGGTGCACTCGAGCACGGATAGCGCCGTCGACAGGCTGAAGGGTCCGCGAAAGACGGAGAGTCTGGCCAGCAAAATTTGCTCGGCCGCGGTCAGCATCCCCCAGGAGTGCGCAAAGACGGCCGCCATGCTGCGATGCCGGTCGGGTAAATCTACCAGCGGCGAGACGAGCATTTCCAGCGATTGGGCGATCTCGTTGGCGATTGTGGCACAGTCGGCCAGGCGGATCCACCTGCCTGCGATCTCGATGGCGAGCGGCATACCTTGCAGCAGGTTGCAGATGCGGCGAATGTCCCCCTCGTTTTCGGCAGTGACGGCGAAGCCAGGCGCGGCCGCGCGCGCCGCCTGCAAGAAGAGCTGCACGCTGCTGAAACCCTCTAACTCCGCGTCGGCGAAATCGGGCGCGCCGCTCGTATCGGGGTAATCGAGGCCCGCAATGCGCACCTGTTGCTCGGCGCGCAGATTGAGCGGCTGGCGTGACGAGAGCAGGAGTTCGATCCGGGGCGCGGCCTCCAGAATGGCAACGAGGATTTCGCCGTGGGCAACCAGGTGCTCGAAGTCGTCGAGCACAAGCAACATGCGTTTGTCGCGCAGAAAGTTCAGCACCTGCGGCAGAATCTCCTGCTGCTTGCGCAAAGGCACGCCGATCTCCGTCGCCAGCGCAGAGATCAGCGCCGTGCGCGTCTCGGCAGAGGCCAGCGCCAGGAAGAAGATCCCGTCGGGAAACTCGCCGGTGGCGGCAAGTTCGCGCGCCGCCTCGATGCACAGGCGCGTTTTGCCGATGCCGCCAGGCCCTACCACGGTCAGGAGTCGCCGTGCGGGATCGAGGATCAGATCGTTGATCTGGCGCAACTCTGCCTTGCGGCCCCAAAACGGCGTGAACTGGGCGGGGAAGCCATGGAGCGGCGAACGTGACGGGCGGATGGTCGCGGCCTGGCGACTTGCATGCAGCTCCTGAAAGAGCGCACGCGTGCCCGGCTCCGGCTGAACGCCCAGGTCGTTCTCAAGCAGGCTTTCCAGCCGCTCAAAGATGGCGAGTGCCTCGTTGGTCTGACCAATGTGGGTGAGCGATTGCATCAGCAGTCGGTAGCCCGCCTCGTTGTAGGGATCGAGCGCGATCAGCCGGCGACTGTAGGCCACCGCGCGTTCGTATTCTTTGCGCGTGACATAGGCGGCGCTGAGATTCTGCAACGCAGTCACGACTTGATGATTCATGCGTTCGCGGCGCAGGAGCAGCCACTCCTCGAAGGCCGGGGCATCTTGGATGCCCGTGTCCGGCAGCAGCTCGCCCTGGTAGAGATCCACTGCGCGGCCGAGCGCGCTCAAGCATGGCGGGCACGCCTGCAACTGGCGGTGCCTGTGCGCTTCGGTCGTCGCAATGAGCTGCGCAGCCTCGTGGGCATCGACCCAGAGTGTCGCCGGGTCGAGTTGGATGTGATCGCGGCTGACAATAAAATGTTGGTCGCTGAATCCGGGTTCGCACGCGTCGAGCAAGGCGCGGAGCCGGTGCAGCGATTTGCGGACATTGTTGCGCGCCGCGCCGTTATCCTGTTCAGGCCAGAAGAGCCCGGCCAGACTCTCGCGCGGGTGGGGCTGGCCCGCTTCCAGCGCCAGAAAGCTCAGCATCCCGCGCACCTTTTCGGTGGGGAATTCGGTAATTTCGTGCGAATTGACCCGCACGCGGGTTCTACCCAGGAGTTCCAGGAATATCACAAGTTGTCGCCGACCTGATTGGGAAAAGTCATCGGAAAGCCTGCTACAGGGAGAAATGAGCCAGGGTCGAGACCTGCGCCGTATTCGTAGACCGGACTCACGAATGGTCCGGCAACTATACCTTATATACGCAATCTATGCGAGTTGTGGATTTTTTGGGCTGATTTCGGTGACAACCCTACGAAATGTCAATGATATGCCGGTCATCTTGGAACGATCTTGGGACGTTTGCCATGTATGCTGGAATCTGCCGCCCTCGGGACAGCGTGCAGCCAACCAATGCGGAGTCTATAAACGTATGAACGATCTGGCCAAACTGACAGATGGTAGCGACTATCATGCATTCTTGATCCGCTTGTGGCGAAGTTCAACTGATTCACAGTGGCGCGCCTCGTTGCAGGATGCGGCTACGGGCGAGGTATTCGTCTTTTCCGAACTGGAAAGCATGTATCTCTTCTTGCACACCCACACCATAGAAAAGCAGGCGGCGCCTCAACAACTGGCTCCTGCGTAGAGATGTCGATGCCCAATGTCTGGTGATGCATGATGCTCTACGCATGAGATTGCGTCGAAAGAGAGAACAGAAATGGTGGGGCCGGACCCGGCCATGTGTTGCACAAAGGTGGAATAAGCGATGTTGCAATATGACATACTCCCGATGGATGTTGTAGATCCCGAAGGTATTGATCAGGTGATGTTTTCCGGCGTATCGGGCGACCTGCCCGAATCTGATCCGCGCGCCCTGGAAGCGCTGCTGGATCGCATCCGCACCGAGAACCTTGGCGATGATGCCGTGCTGGATCTCCTCGCCGATTGTCTTGAACGCACCGTGCGCGCCCGGGCGCTGGCGACTGAACTGGGGCAGGCCACGGTTGCCGAGATTAACTTCTCCGCCGTTGTCAGCTTGGCGATCGAGTATTCGACGCGCCTGGCCGGGGCCGACCATGCGGCACTCTGCCTGCGCGACGCGCCCTTCGAGCGTGTAGCGCAATATGGCGACGACAACGGGTCAATCACCACGCGGGAACTGCCTCAGGCCAATGTAGAATTGTTGGTCGAGGTGGACCAGGGCGCATCGATTCCGCTGCTGCACGATGGCGTGTGTGCCGGCTGCCTGGTGCAGGCGGATGTCGGGCATTGCCTGTCCCTCCCCCTGGAGGTCAACGAGCAGCGCCTGGGCGCGCTGTGTGTCATGCGTGACGCCGGCCGCGCCCCGTTCGAGCGTGCCGACGTGGCAGCCGGCGAGCATTATGCCGGGTGGGCCGCGATCGCGCTTGCCAATGCCAACAAGATCCGTGCTGCCCGCGATCTGGCACGTGCGGAACGCGAAACCATGGTGGCGCATCTGCACGACAATGTGGCCCAGACGCTGAGCCTGCTGAACATGCGCGTGGAAGGCCTCGAGGATGCTTTGGGGGATCAGGCCTCTCCCGAAGTGCTTGCACGGCTCAACGCCGTGAAGTCGGCCGTTCATGAAGTCTTCGGCCAGGTGCGCACGGCGCTGAGTGATTTTCGGACACCGGCGGCGCCACCCGCCAAAGATCTGATCACAGCGCTGACCGTCTGCGCCGAAGCATTTCAGGAGACGGCGGGGATTCCGGTCGAGTTTGTGGTGGCCGGGAAATGTGCGTTGCCGGAAGCCGTGCAGGTGCAAGCCATGAATATCGTGCGCGAGGCGCTTGTCAACATCCGGCGCCACGCCCGGGCCAGCCACGTGCTGCTCGAACTCGTCGGCACCGGACGCGAGCTGCGGATCACCGTTCAGGACAATGGCGTCGGTTTCACGGTGGCGCCTGCCGCTGACGGGCACCATCTCGGGCTGACCATCATGCACGAGCGCGCCCGGCGCAGCGGCGCCCGCCTGACCATCGACTCGGTGCCCGGCTGCGGGACGAAGGTCTCGCTCACCTATCAGATATCAGCCAGCAATGCCGCCACCAACGGACATGGAATATGACACGCTCCCGCATCTTGGTTGTCGACGATCATGAACTTTTCCGCGAAAGTATGGTTTCCATGCTTGCGTTGCAGCCGGACCTGGAAGTGGTCGGCCAGGCGCGCGACGGCCTCGACGCGTTGCGCCTGGTGCGCGACACCAAACCCGACCTGGTGCTCATGGATGTCTCCATGCCCCTCTGCGATGGGATCGACGGCACGCGGCTGATCATCCAGGAATTCCCCGGCACGCGCATCCTGATGCTCAGCGTCAACGAAGATGACCGCAGCCTCTTTGACGCGCTGGCGGCCGGCGCGCGCGGCTATATTCTCAAGAACACCGACAAGACCACCTTTCTGCGTTCCATCCGCCAGGTGCTCTCCGACGAGGCGGCGCTCTCGCCCAAACAAGCGAAAAAGGTTGTCGATGCCTACAGTCGCATGATCCGCACAGCCCCGACGCCGCAATACGCCGAAGCGGCCGGCAATGTAGAGATTACGGCGCGCGAGCGCGAAGTGCTGGCGCTGCTCGTCGACGGCGCGACCAATCAGGAGATCGCGCTGCGGCTGTCGGTGAGCATCTACACGGTCAAGAGCCACATCCGTAGCATCCTGCACAAGCTCGACGCAGAGAACCGCAACGCGGCCGCGCAGCGTGCCATCCAATTGGGAATCGTCCCCCCGCGCGTGCGCCGGTAGACTTCCCTGCCTCTCTCACTACGCACACGCTCAGCCTGCGAAATCTATCTGAGTTGCTCCTGCCGGCTTCTGCACTGCGAAGGGACTAGTCCTCTCGCAGTTTTTGTTCCCAAAGATCATCCCAATATCACCCCTTCGCCCGGTCGATGACGGATGGCGCGTCCTGCTGTTCGGTTGCTATCCTCGACCACAGGGCGCGCTGGCGTGCACCTGCCAACGGCTGGGCGGGTAAGCCAGCCGGCGCAATCATGCAAGCTGGATCGCGAATCATCGGGGTGGACGAGGATCTATGAACCGGATACTGGTTGTGGGAGATTCACTTTTTGCAGCAACGCTCTTCTCGATGCTTGCCACCACGTTCGAGGCGGCGATTGTCGAATCGGCGCCCGATGTTTCCTGTGCGCTTCCGCTGGCCGCAGCGTCTCAGTTCGACGTTGCGATTTTGGCCGATACGCAGAACGCATCGCTGCCTCCGGACTTTGTGGATCTCATGTGTGGCAGCCTGCCGGTGATCATCCACACCAGTCTGCAACAGGATTTTCTTGGCGTTTTCTATTATCAGCGTATCAACGCTGGCGTGAGCGACCTGATGGCCGTATTGGACTTGCTCGCCAGGGCTGAAGTGAAGGCAGGCCAGGCAAGTTGCCTGCATGTTTGTCAGAATTTGGTGGAAGGAGAAAGCTTGTGAACACCTCGACACGTGCTCGATTGCAGCGGACGATTGCGGTGGCCTTGCTGCTGCTGTCGCTGCTGGCGACTTCGGCATCCCTGGTGAGCGCCCAGACGGGCGACGACCCGGATGGCGCCGCTGCACCGGGCGCAACACTCTACCTCCCGGTGATCCAGAGTGACGCACCGGACAACACGCAGGCCACCACGCGTCCGGACGCGGCGCCGGCCCCGGTCACGGGCAGCAGTGCCTTGTTCCTGCCGGCCGTCCAGGTTGACGCCGTAGCGGGCAACTCGCTCCAACTCGCCTCGGCGGAGATGATGGCCGACGTCGTGCGCAGTTCCGGCGCGCCGGCAGTTCCGCCCAATCCGGCGGCTGTCTGCAACCGCACGATCTTCGCCGATGTCGTGGCGCTCGACCAGGTCATCGTCTACAACCGGCTGGGCGCGACGAATCCGAACGGGTTGATCTACGCGCTGCGCCGCGACGTAGTGGTTAAGGATCCGGCCCAGCCTTTTGGCCCCGGCAATGTCATGCTACGGCCCGACAAGCGCCCGCGCCCGATCGTACTGCGCGCCAATGTGGGCGATTGTCTCGAGATCAACTTCGAGAACCTGCTCAGCCCGGCCACGGTGCCGGGACAGATTCCGCAGCCCGCGCCCTTCATCGTCAATAACCAGTTCGAGGAATGGCCCGCCGACCGCCATGTGGGCATCCACGTCAACAACATGCAGGCCGTCCCCATCAACGGCCAGCCTGGCATCCTGAGCGACGGCTCGTTTGTCGGCCAGAACCCGAGCAGCCTGGTGGCGCCGGGCGAGTCGACGACCTACAAGCTCTATGCCGAGTACGAGAATACCTTCCTGATGTACAACCTCGGCGCTACCGTTGGCTCCGAAGGCACCGGCGGCACCACGGGACTGGGCCTTTTTGGCGCCGTCAACGTCGAGCCGGTGACGACCGACTGGTATCGCAGCCAGCTCACGCGCCTCGATATGGATCTGGCTGCCGCGGCGTGGAACGCCGATGGCACGCCAAGTGCCGGCAACGTCCCGCAGTGGGATCCGGCCGCCATCGACCCGGCAACGGGCGCGGCGACCGGTTACTGGGCCGTGCGCACGACGCCCGACGGCCAGCCAGTGATCAACTACAACGCGGTCTATCCCGCCGGCTCGGGGCTGGGCAAGGATGGCACGCCCATCGTCAATATGCTGGCGCCCAAGGCTGGGTTTGCCGGCGAGATCGCCCATTCCGACCTGAACGCCATCATTTCCGGCCCGGCGGCCCAGGGCTACAAGATCCCAACCGCAGCCTACGGCGCCGGCTACTGGGCCAACGAGAACTATCCCGGCGGCGACGATCCCTTCCGCGAGTTCACGGTCATCTTCCATGACGAGGCCTTCGCCGTGCAGGCCTTCCCGCAGTTCACCGACCCGGCGCTCGAACACACGCTGCACGGTGTACAGGATGCCTTCCCCATCAACTACGGCACGGGCGGCATCGGCGCCGAGATTATCGCCAACCGCCTGGGTCTGGGGCCGAGCGCCAACTGCGTGGAGTGCAAGTACGAGGAGTTTTTCCTGACCGCGTGGGCCGTGGGCGACCCGGCGATGATCGTCGATGTGCCGGCCAATGTCAACGTCGATGCCACGGGCGCCGTCGTGCCGAATCCTATCAGCGCCACCAAGGCCCTCTATCCGGACGATCCGTCCAACGTGCATCACAGCTATATCAACGACCGTGTCAAGTTCCGCAACCTGCACGCCGGGCCCAAGGAACATCACATCTTCCACCTGCACGCGCACCAGTGGCAGTATGACTGGAGTGACCAGGGCTCGAACTACCTCGACTCGCAGGGCATCGGTCCCGGCGCCGGTTTCACCTATGAGATCGCCTACGGCGGCTCGGGCAATCGCAACAAGACCGTCGGCGATGCCATCTTCCACTGCCACTTCTACCCGCACTTCGCCATGGGCATGTGGGAACTGTGGCGCAACCACGACACCTTCGAGCGCGGTACGGTGCTCGATGGTGCCATCAACGGCGCGCCGGTCGCCGGCACGCGCGCGCGCTGCCCGACGGCGAAATCGTCGGCGGCACGCCCATCCCGGCCCTGGTGCCGCTGCCGGCCCTGCCCATGGCGCCCATGCCGGCTGCTCAATTCGAGGATACCATCACTGCCTGGGACAATCCGGACGATGAATTCGATGCGCCGACCAGCCAGATCGACCTGGACGGCGACAGCATCCCCGACATCCTGGACGAGACGCCGCTGGGCGAGGGCATCAATCTCGCTGCCCTGAGCACCGAAGCCAAGGCTGCGCTCAATCCTGGCTACCCCTTCTTCATCCCGGGGCTGACCGGCCACCGCCCGCCAACCCCGGCCCTCGACATCGTCGATGTCAACGGCGACGGCGTGCTGGAAGATGGCGGCCTGCCGCGCCACATCATCACCACCGGCCCGAATCTGAACCCGTTGGCCGGCCCTGTGAGCCATGCCCAGTACCAGACGCCGGTCGACTTCAACAAGGAACTGGAGGACGTGGGCTATGGCGTCGTGGCCGAAGGCGGCACGATCGTCGAGCAGGTGGCCATGGCCTTCCACCAATTGCACTGGCACGACTCCTTCCTGCCCGACGGCACCGCGGTCAATGCTGCGTCGCCGGCCAGCCGCCGGTTGGGGGAGGACGCTACGGTCGGTCCCGATACCGCCGATCCCCACATGGCCGTGCGCGGCTTCGAGACCAACGGCCTGCCGCCGGAACCGGGCGCTCCGTTCGCCGATCCCTGCCGCACCGATCCCAACGCCAACGGCGACATTGCGCTGGTCGACAAGACGCGGCGCTACCAGGGCGCCAACATCCAGATGGATGTGACGCTCAACAAGGTCGGCTGGCACTTCCCGCAGCAGCGCTTCGAGGCGCTGTGGGAGGACGTGGGCGACCTGCTCACCGGTAACAAGCCGCCGGAACCGCTCGTCATGCGTTTGAACCCGACCGAGTGCGCCGAATTCTGGCACACGAACCTGGTGCCCAACGTCTACGAATTGGACGACTATCAGGTGCGCACGCCCACCGACATCATCGGCCAGCACATCCATCTGGTGAAGTTCGACGTCACATCCGCCGATGGCTCGGCCAACGGCTGGAACTACGAGGATGGCACGCTCAGCCCGCAGGAGGTGGAAGAGCGCATTCAGGCCATCCGCAATCGCACCAATGCCGAGGCCGATGCAGCCGTGGCGGCTGATCCGGCGGCGACACCCGTGCGCTGCGAAGGCGACGCGGTGGCCGGCAACGGCGACGTCGCCGGCGACACCGACCCCTTCAACCGCGGCACGCTGGAATGCCCGCTGGCCGTGGCGCATCCGTACTTCAAGGACGTGCCCGGCGTCGGCGACCTGGCGTGGGGTGCGCGCACGACCGTGCAGCGCTGGTACGCCGACCCGCTGCTCTCGCAGAGCTGGGATCGCGGCTTGGGCACCGTCTTCACGCACGACCACTACGGCCCATCGACGCACCAGCAGGTTGGTCTGTACTCCACCGTGCTGGTCGAGCCCATGGCCTCCACGTGGCGCGATCCCGAGACGGGCGCGCTCATGGGAGGCATCCTCAATTCGTCTGACGGCATGCTCTACATGCCCGGTCCCACCATGCCGTCGGCCCAGGGTGGCGAGAAGCTGACCGCAAGCACGACACTGGCCCCGCGCCAGGACGGCGGCCCGACGAGCTGGCGCGCCGACATCCTGATCCCGCAGTCGCAGTGGGTCGATCTTAACGGCGACGGCACGCTGGACGACCCCAGCCATCGCGAGTTCTTCATGGAGTTTGCCGACTTCCAGCACGCCTACCACGCCGGCGCGGCCGTCGAGCCACACCTGGCGGACAACGGCGCGGGCGTGCAGATTCCCTCCTACGCCGACTTCTTCAACAGCGTCAACCCGTCATACCGGCAGGAGCCGCCGGCGGGCAAGGTGGCCGATCTCTACTGGTTCCCGGAAATCTGCCCGAACGGCCAGCCGCGCCCCTGCCCCGAGGCCATCTCGGCCGATGATCCCGGCACCTATGTGGTCAACTTCCGCAACGAGCCAGTCGGCCTGCGTGTCTATGACCCGGTCACACAGGCACAGGCCGCGGGTGAGGCCGGCGATCTGGCCAGCGCGTTCCGCTCCATCCCGCGCCCCAACATGAGCACGGTCGCCGACCCCTATGCGCCGCTCACGGATGGCGTCGGCAAAGATGACCCCTACACGCCCATGCTGCGGGTCTACCAGGGTGATAAGGTCCGCATCCGCGTGCAGACCGGCGCGCACGAAGAGGAACACAACTTCACGCTCTACGGCCTGAAGTGGCGGCAGGAAGACTTCGTCTCCAATTCCGGCTGGCGCAACTCGCAGTTCATGGGGATCTCGGAGTACTTCAATCTCGAAATGCCGGCGATTCCCGACATCAACAATTCCAACAATCCGTCTGACTATCTCTACAGCATCGGCGCACAGACAGAGGATGTCTGGAACGGTGTCTGGGGCATCATGCGTACCTATGCCAAGCAGCGTGGCGATCTGTTGCCGCTGCCCAATAACAACAACAACGACAAGGGCCTGGTGGTCCGCAACCTTGCCGCCTTCCGCAATGGTTCAGAGAGCATCTGTCCCGTGGCGTCGAATGACCGGATTTACGACGTGGTTGCCGTGCGTGCGGCCGACGTGCTGCCGGAGGGTGCGCTGGTCTACAACAACCGCACGGCGACTGTCGCCGACCCGGCGGGCGGCATTCAGGGCATCGGCCCGCTGCGCGACCCGACGGCGCTGATGTATGTGCTGCGCGAAGACCTCGATCCGGCGACGGGACGGATGAAGGCCGGCGCGCCGGTCGAGCCGTTGGTGCTGCGCGCCGTCGCCGGCGAGTGTATCATCGTCAATCTGGAAAACCGGCTGCCGGCGGATGTGAGCGCGGTTGCCGGCTGGGACTTACCAGGTTTCAATGCCCTGCCGCCGATCGTGCAGAAGGGACAGGTGTCGAACGGTGCCGTGAACGGATTCGTCACCTTCAACGCCAATGACGTCGTGCCCTCGAATCAAGTCGGTCTGCATGCCCAACTGGTGGCCTACGACGTTGCGCGCCGTGCCGGGATCAATATCGGCAATAACGGCATCACGACAGTGGCGCCTGGTGGCAAGACCAAGTATGTCTGGTATGCCGGCGACATCACCCTGAAACGCGTTTCGGCGCCGAATCAGCCGATAGAGTACGAGATGGTCGCCCGCCCAGTCGAATTCGGCGTCGTCAACCTAATGCCGGCCGACCCCATCGAGGGGGTGAGCAAGGGCCTGGCCGGCGCGCTGGTGGTGGAACCAAAGGGCTCCTCCTGGCAGACTGATCCAGGCACCCGCATGTCGGCGACGGTCTACGACTGGTGGTCGGACGGTCCCGACGCAGATACGAACCCGGACCGCAGCGGATTCCGTGAATTCGTGACCGTGTTGCAGAACAACATCAACCTGCGCTACACGGCCTGTGACCCCGCGGCCAATCCGCAGGTTGGCGAACTGCAGTGCGCCGTGCCAAGCGTCGCATCGCTGGCCGGCGGCGTGGCCGAGGACCCGCAGGACTCCGGGCAGAAGGCGATCAACTACGGCGCCGACCCGCTCTGGTATCGCCTGGGCATCGCGCCCAACACGCAGTTCGAGACGGCCCAACTGCGCGGCGCGACACAGTTCGACGTCTTCTCGAACAGCAAGGTTGGCGGCGCCGACCCGCAGACGCCTGTCTTCGTGGTTTCGCCCAACGGCTACTTCGACGTCGACGGCGACGGCGTGGTGGATTCGCTCCAGTTCCGCCAGCGCGTGGTGGAGCCGGGCGGCCATGCACGCGGCACCGTCTTCGCCGTGAATGGCCACGCCTGGCAACGCGAGCCGTACGTCGCCAACAGCGATGAGATCGGCAGTGACTGGCGCACGCACGATCCGCTGGATCTGGCCTCGCCCACGACCGGCCACAACATGACCTCGTGGTGGACTGGCTCGCAGGAAGGCGTCGGCGCGGGCAGTCACTTCGATGTCATGCCGCGCAAGACCGGCGGCACCTTCGGCGTGCTGGGCGACTTCCTCTACGGCGACTACGCTTCCTTCGGCCGCTACCAGGGGTTATGGGGCATCATTCGCCACAACTTCAGCGCACCGATGGTCGCCGGCGAGCAGTACACGGCACAGCGCAACGTGACCCTCTCCGTTGCGGCGCCCGGTGTCCTGGCGAATGATCGCGACCTGGATGAGGATTCATTCACCGCGGTGCTGGTGAGCAGCCCGGCGACGGCCTCGGCCTTCGTCCTGAACCCGGATGGCTCGTTTGCGTACCGGGGCACGACCACTGGCGCCGACAGCTTCACCTACAAGGCGTGCCAGAACGATGGTGTCACGTGCAGCGAACCGGTCACCGTGATGATCCAGGTCGTCAACACGGCGCCGGTTGCCCGCAACGACGCATATGCCACGCTGAGCGGCATCCCGCTGACCGTTGCAGCGCCGGGCATCCTCGGCAATGACAGCGACCCGAACGCTGACCCGATCGCCATCGCCACCGTCAACGGCGGCGCAGTGACCTTCGGCACGGCGGTCACGTTGTCGTCGGGTGGTGTGTTGACCCTGAATGCCGATGGCTCGCTCACCTACAGCGCGGCCTCGACCTTCCTGGGTGTCGACAGCTTCACCTACACCGTCTGCGAGACGACGACGCCGGAACTGCTGTGCAGCGCCCCGGCAACGGTCACCGTTGCCCTGACCGATCAGGTGGTGGTAACGAAGGCAGAATACGTCAAGAAGACCAGCACGTGGACGGTAACCGGCACAGCAACGCCGCGAACGATTCCCTTGCAGGCCTTCAATCTCTACCTGAGCCGCAACAACCAGTTGATCGGCACGGCAACCTTCAACGGTGTGCTGCCGGACGGCGTCGGCGGCACCTGGTCGCTGGTCGTCAAGACCAAGAGCGGGAATGTAGCGCCCAAGTCCGGCGACACCGTCTATGCCGTCTCGAGCCGCGGCGGGCGGTCGGCACCCTTCAAAGCCGTCCTGAAATGATCTGCGTGTGATGCCGGGCGGAGCATGCAATACGCTCTGTCCCGGCTGCAGCTATCGGACCAACGTTCGACTGGGCGGCGGGTGCGGCGATCTGATCGCCGCACCCGCCGCTATGCCAAAGGAATTGTACCTTGAACCGACGACAAGCTACGCGACACACAGGCATCTCTGCACGGCAATGCGTGGCTGGCGTGCTGGCATTCCTGACGGTCGTGATCATACAGGGCTGTTGGGGAAGCGCGCCGGCGCCGGCCCAACCGATTGCCACAGTGTTGCCTGCTGCCGCTGCGCCCATTCAGCCGGCAACCGCGACGCCGGTTGCCGCAGCGACGCAGCCGCCAACAGGCGCAACGCCGGAAGCCACCGCCGAAGGGCTCCAACTCGACCATCACGGCAATCCAATCGTCCCGGAAATCTACGAGAAACTCGAGCAGGACGGCGTGGTGATCGAGTTTACGGCCGAAGGCTTCCTGGGGCTCGGCGGTCGCGGCACGATCCTTTCCTCCGGCGTGAAGGAGGGCGAGTACGCCACGGTCAAGTTCAACATCCGTGACGACCAGGGCGTCTCGCTCACCGGCCTGCGCCCGGCGGCGTGGATGGATCCGTCTGAGCCAGCGCGCGACCACGGCACGGAAGCCTGCCGGGCGCGTGCAGGGTTACCTGCAAGGCTATCTCAACGCCCGGCCGCAGGTCGACTTCAACAGCTTCTTCATCCTGGCGATGAACCAGGATGCCACGGTCTCGGTCATCGATCCACTGGCCAACGTGGCGGGCATGACCCAGCTTTACGTCATGCTGCTGCTCAAGCAGCCGGGCGAAGACTGGGCGCTCAGCAACGACGGCCAGCTCATTTTTGTGAGCATGCCGGTCGCCAACCAGGTGGCTGTGATCAATACAAACAGCTTCCAGGTGGACCGTGACATCGACGCCGGTCCCAATCCCACGCGCGTCGCGTTCCAGCCCGACGGGCGGCTGCTCTGGGTCGGCAGCGACGCCGCGGACGCCGCGCAGGGCGGCGTGACCGTCATCGACCCGGCCGCGCTTACCCCCGTGCAGCAGATCGCCACCGGCGCCGGGCGCCATGACCTGGCCTTCTCCTCCGACAGCCGCTTTGCCTACGTGACCAACGCCGGTGACGGCACCCTCTCTGTCATCGACACGACGACGCTGGCCCAGGTTGCGACAATCGAAGCCGGTGGTGAGCCGGTCGCCGTGGACGTGTCCGGCCAGAACGGCGCGATCTATGTGGCGGACGGCGCCAGCGGCACGATCAGCGTGATTGACAGCGCGTCGCTGGCGAAAGTCGCCTCGATCGAGACCGGCCCCGGCCTGGCGACGATCCGCTTTGCGCCGGACGGCCGGTGGGCCTTCGCTACCAACGGCACGGATGGCGCCATCTATGTCGTCGACGCCAGCAACAACACCGTCGCCTTCAAGGTGCCGTCTGGCGGCACGCCGGCCCAGGTTACCTTCACTGCCGACCTAGCGTACGTGCAGATGCTCGACGCGCCCACCGTGCTCACGATCCGGCTGGCGGACCTTGCACCGGGCAAGGAATTGCCCGTGACGAGCGTGCCCATCGGCAACTACGCGCCCGGCGCGTTCGGCCCGCCGGCGACTGCTGCGGCCATCGCGCCGGCGCCCGACAACGCCGGCGTCATGATCGCCAACCCGGCCGACAAGCAAATTCACTACTATGTGGAGGGCGCCACCGGCCCGCTGGGCAGCTTTGAAGGGCACGGCCGTTCGCCGCGTGCGGCACTGGTGGTCGATCGCAGCTTGAAGGAAGAGTCGCCCGGCCTCTACGTGGGCCGCGTGCGCCTGCCTCAAAGCGGCGAGTACGAGGTTGCCTTCCTGCTAGACAACCCGCAGATCACCCACTGCTTCCATTTCACCGTGGCGGCCAATCCGCAACTGGAAGCCAGCGAGCAGAGCCTACCGCCCAAACTGACGCTGCTGAGCAATCTGGCAGCGGTGAAGGCCGGCGACGCGTTGACGCTGGAATTCACGCTTGCCGACGCCACAACGGGCGAACCCTTGCCCGATCTGGCCGATGTGACGGTGACGCTCAGCCCCGTGACCGGCGGCTGGCAGAACCGGATTGCCGCCACGCCGGCCGGTGACGGGCGCTATGCGGCTGTGCTGGACTTTGCGGCGCCGGGCATCTTCAATCTCTACTTTGCCGTGCCGTCGATCGGCGCCGGCGTCAACGAAATGCCGCGCCACGTGGTGCAGGTGAAAGAGGGGAACTGACCGTGACGTTACGAGGCTTTCTTTGTACCGGTGTCGTCGTCGCTATCGTCTTGCTGGCGGCTTGCGGCGGCGATGATCCAACCCCCACCCCAATCGCGGCGACGGCGACCGCTGGCGTGGAATCGCCGCTGGCGGCGCCCGCCGAGCCCGATGCCGGCGCAGGCTTCGTGTCGCCGTTGTCGAACCAGGTGGAAGTACACGCCGAGGGTGAGGGCGGCGACCACGCACATGTTGTGGCGGCATCGGCCACCGATCGCGTACAGGTCGTGCTCGTGCCCTCGGAGTTCGTGGTCGGCCCGAATCGCTTTGCCGTCGGCCTGCTCGACGGGCAGGGTGAGATGATCGACGATGCCGACGTCCACTTTCACTTTGTGGACCTGACCGACCCGCGCAACGCCGTGCCCATGGGCGAGACCGACGCCGAGCGCCTGGTCGCGCCGGATGGCGATGTGGCAATCTATGCCCATGAGTGGGACTTTGCACAGTCTGGCGGCTGGGGTGTCGAGGTGCAGGTGCGCTGGGCCGACGGGCGCAGCGCGGTCGAGCGCATGGCGTTCACTGTGGTGGACGACGCGGCCAGCATCTCGCCCGGCGAAGCGGCACCGGTCGTCGATATACCCACGCTGGCGGATGTGGGCGGGGACTACAGCCGGCTCACTTCCGCACTGGAACCGAACCCTGCGTTCTACGCCCAGACCCTGAACGAAGCCGTCGCCAGCGGCAAGCCGACGCTGGTGCTGCTGGCAACGCCGGCCTTCTGCCGCACGCGTTTCTGCGGCCCCGCCTACGAGACCGCCAACACGCTCTACGCCCAGTTCGGCGACCGCATGAATTTCATTCACCTGGAAATCTACAGCGGCCTGCCCAATCCCGCCGAACGCGGCTGGCAGATCGCGCCGTCGGTCACGGCCTTTGGCGTGCAGAGCGAGCCGTGGATCTATCTCATCGACGCGAGCGGCACCGTCGTCTACCGGGTCGAAGGACTCTTCACGGCGGAAGAAATCGAACGCGAACTGCATCGGCTGCTGCAACTGTAACAGGAGGAGAGCATGAACTTGATCGAACCCCGCAAGGCGATGCTCGCCATTGTGCTGGCACTGGCCCTGGCGGGCACGCTCGCCCACGGCGCACTGGCACACGAACGGCGCCCGGTCGACCGCTACGAGTTTGTCGTCGGCTTTCTGGTCGAACCGGCCTTCGAGGGAATCAAGAATGGCGTCGACCTCCGCGTGAGCATCCCGGCGGCGACGGACGGTGGCGAAGCGACTCCGGTCGAAGGGCTGGAAGAGTCGATGCAGGTGGAGATGACACACATCCCCAGCGGTGTGGCGAAAACCGTCGCCCTGCGCACCATCTTCCGCGACCCTGGGCATTACACGGCCGACCTGATCCCGACCGCTCCGGGACCGTACCGCTTCCGCTTTGTCGGCACGATCGACGGGCTGCCGGTTGACGAAACGTTCGAATCCGGCCCGGGGCGCTTTGGCGAGGTCGAGTCGTCGGTGGACGTGCAGTTTCCGGAGCAGCTTCCGGCGGCGCGCGAGTTTGAGAGCGCGTTACGCGGGGTGCAGGCAGACATGGCGACCGCGCAGGCGAACGCGGCGACGACGATGAACCTTGCGCTGGCGGGGCTCGTCCTCGGCGGCATTGGTGCAATTGCCGGCTTTGCGGCCGTGTTCATGGTGGCGCGCCGGCCGCGGTAGGCGGCCAGGCCGGTGAGGGAAGCGCGAATGGGGCGTCTGCTGGTTCGTTCGGGGAAAGTGCTGCTACTGACCGCGGTCATTATGCTGGCCGCGGTCCAGTTCTGGCGCGTCCCGACGGCGCAGGCACATGCCGGCGTCACGTCGTCGGAGCCGCCGGCCAACGCCGTGCTCGACGCTCCGCCCGCCGAGATTCGCATCTGGTTCACCGAACCGCTCGTCCCTGGCTTTGGCGAGATTCAAGTCCTGGATGCCCAGGGCCGCGCCGCCGAGATCGGTCCGGCCGTGGTCGATGGTCAGGATCCGCGCGTGATGGCGGCGGCGCTCGCTCCCTTGCCCAACGGCACGTACGTCGTCGCCTGGACGAACCTCTCGGCGATCGACAGTCACAAAGTGCGCGGCTCGTTTCTCTTTGCGGTCGGCGAACCGATCGGGGCGGTGGCGCCTGACCTGACCGCCAGCCAGCCGCTCCTGCCCTCCCCGTTCGATCCGTTCGTGCGTTGGCTCACGCTGTGGAGTCTTCTGACCCTGGCCGGCATCATCGTCTTTGAGGTGGCTGTGGCCCGGCCCGCCCTGGCGCCGAACGAGACGAGCGAGCCAGGAACTTCGCTGGCCGAACCGCTTGCGATGGGCTTGACCGCAGCGATGGGCGTCGCCGCCGGGCTGTTTCTCGTCGCGTCCGTCAGCCATTTCTATCTCCAAACGTCGATTACACTCGACATCCCGGCCGGCGCGCTGCCCGATCTCGCATCGCTGGCGGCAGTCGCGGCGACCGGCTGGGGGCGTCTATGGCTGTGGCGGATGGCCGGTGCGGTGCTGCTGGCCGGGCTCATCGGCGCGCGCCTTTTCCTGCTCACCCGCCCGCCGGGCACGCGCGGTCGCCCGGTGGCCACGGATCTCCGTCTGTCTGGCGCAATGTTGCTCGTGGCGATCGCCATGCTGGTCACGCTCAGCCTGGCCAGCCACGCGGCGGCCACTGCGGCGATCGAGATTGCGGCAGTGGCGAACGATTTTGTGCATCTGCTGGCTGCCAGCGCGTGGACGGGCGGGCTAGTCGCGCTGGCAGTGAGCCTGTTCGTCATTGCGCAGGCGCGCGCCGGTGCGGCGCGGCGCGCACTGCTCACAGCCATCGTGGCGCGTTTCTCGGTGTTGGCTGCGTCGAGTGTTGCCGTGCTAGCGGTGACCGGCCTCTACAGTTCCTGGGCGCAGGTAACGGTTGTGCCGGCGTTGCGCACGCCCTACGGCACGGCGCTGCTGGTGAAACTCGGCCTGCTGGCGCCGCTGCTGCTGCTCGCCGCGCTCAACTTGCTCTGGGTGCGGCCGCGCCTGCCGACGAGCGACCGGGCCGGAGTGTGGCTGCGCCGGCTTGTGCTGGGCGAGGCGCTGCTGGCCGTGCTCTTGCTGGCGCCGGTGGGGGCGCTGACCGCGCTGGAGCCGGCGCGCCAGGTCGCATCGCGCGAAGGCGCCGGCCGGCCGGCGGGCGTGGAAGTGAGCGATAGACTGGACGATGCGCAGGTTGCGCTGGCCGTGACGCTGGGACAGGCCGGCACCAACCAGATCACCGTGGTTCTGCTTGACCGCCAGGGCCGGCCTATCGACAACGCGACTGCGGTCAGTGTGCGCCCCACCTACCTGGACGCCGACCTGGGCGCGGAAGAGGTTGCGCTGGCCGGCGCGGGCGAGGGACGCTATACGCTCGACGGCGTGCCGTTGACCATCGCCGGTCCCTGGCAGGTGGCGGTTGCGGTGCGCAGGCCGGATGGCTTTGACCTGCGCACCGCGTTTCGTTTTGAGTTGCCGGCGCCGGGTGTGGTCGACAGCACGGCCATCATGCCCTCGCCCAGTGTGAGCCGCGTGTTGTGGGGCGCTGAAATGGCGATGTTCGGGCTGGCGCTGATTGGCGGTGCTTACTGGCAAGGTGGGCGACGGACGCGGCGCGGCGTTGGGCTGGCTGCGACGGGCGCCGTCGCGCTCTGCGCCGGCATTGTCTTCGCCGGCACCGCACTGGTCGACGCGCCGGCGCGCCCGGGGGTGCGTCGCGCCGAGGCTGCGGCGTCGCCGGCTACAACGGAGATCGCTGCGCCGCTCATGGCTGCCGACGATCCCGCCGAGATTCCGGCCACCAACCCGCTCCCGCCGGATGCCGCATCGCTGGCGGAAGGGCAGCGCATCTTTGCCGAGAATTGCGTGCGCTGTCATGGGCTCACCGGCCGCGGCGATGGCCCGAATTCGGTCGGGCTGAATCCGCCGCCGGCGGACCTGCTCGTGCATATTCCGATCCACGCCGACGCCGATCTCTACCGGCTGGTGCGCGATGGCAAGCGGCTCACGGCCATGCCGGCGCTTGGCCGCAGCCTGACCGCGACGGAAATCTGGCACCTGGTCAACTACCTGCGCGTTTTCGAAGTTGACCAGCGGCTGGCGGAAGCGGCCTTCACGCGCGGGCTCGACTTTGCCGGCGACGGCGACGACCAACAAGCGCTGGCCAGCTTCGACGAAAGTATCCGCCGGTCGCCAAACCACGCGCAGGCTTACAACGCGCGCGGGGTCATCCAGCGTCGCCTGGGCAACTACACTGCGGCCATTGCCGACCACACGAAGGCGATCGACCTGGAGCCGGCGTTTGTCGAGGCGTATCTCAACCGCGGGACGGATCAATACGAGGCGGGCAACCCGGCGCAGGCCATCCCTGACTACAACCGCGCGCTGGCCCTGGACGCGGATCTCGCCCCGGCCTATTACGCGCGCGGGCTGGCGTTGCACAGCACCGGCGACGCGCCGGCGGCGATCCGCGACTTCGACCGTGCGGTGCAACTGAACCCCCAATACGCACGCGCCTATCTGGATCGCGGCCTGGCGCGCGCCGAACTGGGCGATCTCCCCGCCGCGCGTGCCGACCTGGCCGCGTATGTCGAGCAGGCGCCCGGTGCCGCCAACCGCGCCGCGGTCGACGATCTCATCGCCCAGCTTGACAGCCAGATTGCCGCCGCAAGCCCGCCGCCGGCTTCGGAGACGACAAGTCTGCTCCTCCCAGCCGACCTGCCGGCAACCTTTGTCGCCCTCGATCCGGCCGAATTGGGGTTGGCCGCCGGACAGGCAGTGCCCGGAGTCGGCGACATCGCCACGGTCTTTGCCTATGGCGACACGGCCCGCTTTCAAGTGGTCGCCGGTATTACCGTGCCGCTGACAGGCACCCTGCCGGCGGACGCTGCGCGGGCGGAGCAACTGCGCCAACGGCTGCTCGCCTTCCTCGTTACCGGCATCGACCGCACCGCCATGCAGCAACTCGCAGACCTGGCTGTGCCGGCCGGCCTTGGCGCAGATGCCGCTGGTCTCACCGCGCTGGTCACGGCGCAAGCGCAGCCAACGCGCCTGGATGCACTGGCGTTCCGCGCTGGTACCAATACCGTCTACCTCTTTGTCCTCTATCCTGACGGCACGCTTCCCATTCTCACCGCCGGCGACGTGGCAGCCATCATCGCCCGGCGCCTCGACCCGTCCTGAAGCGCGGTACAGCGGGGCGAGGACTAGTCCTGCCCGGTCCGGAGTCACCCCTTTTTCATCCCTGGCGCCCTGCGCGGGTGATAGAAACTCATCGCCTTTTACCCGTACGCTAGGATGGCGATGGACCGGCGCGCGGCCACAGGGCGACGTCGTAGCGCAAGCGTGATGTCAGAGCCGGACACGCTTTGACACAACTCTGAGACAACTTATCGCGACGGATGACATTTCCGTGTAGTACGCTCTGACAAGGCTCGAACCGGCCACTAATCGTAGGGTTCATTCGCACGAGTCTACTTATCCGGTAGGAAAGGATCATCGAGATGATATCAAGGACTTATCAGCGCATTGTGTCGGCGGGGCGCCGGCAAGCGCGACCAGGTGTGTATCGAGCCGTGCTGGTCACGATAGTGCTCGCCCTGTTGGTCGGCAATTTGACCGGATCGGCGCTGTCACAGGACAACCCCGACGCCGGCGCCTTTGCCAACTCGCTCTTTCTGCCGGCGATCCAGACGAACGCTACGAATGCCACGAGCGTCATGAACATCGCCCAGACCGTCACTGCTGCTGATCACGTACCAGGCGGTCACCCGGTCGCCTTCGGTCCGGTCTCGAGTGATACTGGCTTCCCCGTCTGGTACGAGGATGCCGGTGGCCTGCGGTTGGAACTGTGTCTGAATTCAGAAACATCGGCGCAGCCCTATTGCGGCTTCTTCCCCGGTGACATTCCGGACCCAAACTCGCCGCTCTCGGTGCCTGACAACTTCCCTGAGGAGGCCTTCTGGATGCTGGGCGGCGCCGGTCTGGGGACAAACGCCACGGGCGGAGACGCCGTGCTCACGCTAGCGCTGGAAGCAGCGTTTGGCGGCGGCGTGCCGAAGGCCGGCGACCAGGTGAGCTTTGGCCGTATTCGCATCGTGCTCGATGACCTGGTGGCGGGGGCCACCTACACGGCGACTCATCCCTATGGGCGCGAAATCTTCACCGACGTAGGGGCCGGCAAGCGCGGCGTCGTCTTTGTCGAGGATATTGGTATCGGCGCGCCGGGCGATTTCAGCGGTGCGCTCAACAGCCGCGTCGGTCCCTTCCTGACCTGGGCCACCTTCCCGAATGACCCAACTCTCCCAGATCTGCCCAATGGATTGGATGCCTTCATCGGCGACCCTGCGCTCAACGAGCCTGTCAAAGGCAGCCCGTTCGGTACCAACTTCTTCCGCGTCGAAGGCCCGGCCGGCAGCTTTGCCGGTAGTCCCGACCTGTGTGCCAACCCGGCGCTCGGCAACGACCCGGTGGCCACTGATGACTGCATCGAGACGTCGCTCTTCTCACTGATGGGCAAGGTGGCGACCAACTCCGGCGTGAGCGCCAACCGCGCCACCTACTCGCGCAATAGCATCGATGGGGGCAGCATAAACGTTTGGGCTTCGTCACTTCCCGGCCAGTCGATCAATCTGGTGCGCAGCGCCAGCTATCCGACGATCGCGTTCGACGGCAATGGCCGTGGCCGCTACTATGCACGCGTGGACTTCGCAGGCGACCCGCCGGCACAGGCAACGGTGCGCAATGCCAGCGACGTGCCGGTTACCGACAAGAGCATCGCCATTGTCGACAAGGTCACGATCACGCAGGCCGACTACGACGCCGATGCGGGCACGCTCACGATCGCGGCGCAGTCGAGCGACACCTATCTCAACCCGGCACTGACTGCCGCTGCTGACGGCGTTGCGATCGGCGCCCTGAGCGGCGGTGCGCTGACCGTCTCTGGGCTGGACATTGCGCCGGAACTGGTGACCGTCACGTCCGCTGTGGGTGGCTCTGACACGGAGCCGGTGGAAGTGATTGGCGCCGGCTTTGCACCGGCACCGGTGATCGCTTCCATCACCGTGCCGGACGGCGACGCGGTCGCACCGGTCACGCCATCGCCCGATCCGGACGGCACGATTGTTGTCTTCACGATTCAGCCGTACACGGCAGGCGCATCGGTGGTCTATCTCGACGGCCTCCTGCAGGCGGCGGGCGCCGACTACATGGAACTCGATGCTGCGGCCGGGACGATCCAGTTCGCCGTGGCGCCGCCGGCCGGCTCGACGATCAGCACGCCGCCACCGCCGTTGACCTTCAACGTGGTGCAGGGGCAGACAGTGACGCTCAACGGGGCATCGTCGAGTGGCGACATCGATAGCTATGCATGGTCGCAGACTGGCGGAACCGTCGCGGTTGCGCTCACCAATGCGGGCTTGCCAATCGCATCGTTCACGGCGCCGTCGCAGGAAACGAGCATGACCTTCCAGTTGGTGGTGACGCGCAATACGCCGCCGGCCACTGATAGCCAGGAAGTCGTCATCAACGTGGTGGGCGGGCAGCCGGCGGTGGCCAATGCCGGCCCCGATCAGACCGTTGCGCCGGGCAGCCTGGTGCAGCTTGACGGCAGAGGCTCAAGCGCGGTCGTGTCCTATGCCTGGACACAACTCCCGGGCGGTACTGCAGTGACGCTGAACGGTGCCAACACGGCAACACCGTCGTTCACCTTCCCGGCCGGCAGCGGGCCGCTTACCTTCCAACTGGCCGTGACCGGCTCCGATGGCGGCACAGCCACGGACACCGTCGTGATCACAGGGCAATCGGACAACCTGGCCGTGGCGCGGGCTGAGTATCGCCAGAGCAAGCGGCAGTGGCGTGTCGATGGCACGGCCCTGCTGCTTGGCGGCAACAGTGTGACGATCTATCTTGGACCCGATTTCAGTGGGCCGGTAATCGGCACCGCACAGGTCGACACAACCGGTGCGTGGGCCTTCAACCAGTCGAACTCGGCTACCGATCCGGGTGCGGTGCGGACCGTCAGCGTGCGTTCGAGCCGCGGCGGCGAGGTGCGGAACTTCACGCTGACCGTGCGCCGGTAAGCACTTACGGCCGGCAGAGGCGCCGAACAAAGCAGAACCTTCCAGCTACAAAGCAACGGCCTGGGCGAATGTCGCCCAGGCCGTTGCTATTGGCGCGTACAGAGGAAGATCGCGGACATCTGCCCGGTGGAAACGGAGCGCTGAAAAGTGATACGGCACTGGTGCCGAATTGAGACAAGTTTGAAAGAAGTTGCGTGTACGATGGAGGCAGCAACCCAACTCGCTTTCATCGTGCCAACCGTTGCTCGGCTCGTGTTGTGAAGGAGACTATCGTGATGCAGACAGACCCCGTAACCTTGACTGCCAATCGCCGCCACCATGCTGTCCGGACAACCCGCGCTTCGTCTGCGGGCAGCCATGGCTGGCTCTCTGCCGATTTGACCGCGCGACAACTGGCACAACGCATCCGCGGCGAGAATCTTTCGGACAGCGATGCGGCCGATCTGCTCTATGTCTGGGTCGAGTCACGCAAGAACAAGATAGTTGGGGAGACGCATGCCGCCGACGCCTTCGGCCGCGAACTGCTGCTCGATCTCGACTATCACACGGTGATCGGTAAGGTTCTTCAGCGAACACGCGATCTGAGTGGCGGTGATGCCGTTGCCCTCTGTCTGAGCGACGATGCCCGCATCCAGCATGGACCGGCGATGACCTACCGCGCAACGGACGACGTTTCCGGCGAACCGTTTACGGCATCGAAGGTCGCCTCCGTGGAGATATCGGACCGTGGAGATTTGGCGCCGCACCGCAAGATCTGCGCCGGCTGCCCTTTGCAGCGGGATGGCAGTACCTGCACGTCGATACCGCTGCGCGTGGGTGCGAATGCGCCGCTTGGGGCTCTATGTGTGGCGGATGACCGGCGTGCAAACAGGCAGACCGTACAGCAACTGCGCGATCTGGCAGCGTTTGCGAACTGGGCGGCGATTGCCCTTACCAATGCCACGCGGCTGGCCGACGCGGAGTGCAAGGCACGCGCGGTCCGCGCCCAGATGGTTGCACATCTGCACGACAACGCTGCGCAGACGATCAGCCTGCTGGCCTTCAAGGTCGACCAACTGGCCGACAGGATCGAGCGCGAAGAATTGGCGGCAGCAGCCGATCAAGTCGGCGTGATCCGTTCCATCGTACACAAGATCGGCGCGCAGGTGCGCGAAGTGTTGAGTGACAACGTGGAGCCGGCGCGGCCCGAGCAAGACTTTCTCCCCGAGATGCGGGCCTGCGCAGACGCGTTCAGCCAGTTCGCGGCGATTCCGGTCGAATTCCTCGTGTTTGATGAGTGTTACCCGAAAGCGGCTGCTCAAGCGCAGGCGTTGCACATCGTGGGCGAGGCGCTGGCGAATGTGCGGCGCCATGCCCAGGCGCACACCGTGCGGATTGAAATCAAGCGTACGGCCGGCGACGTGCAGATCGAAGTTCGCGACGACGGCAAGGGGTTTGCCAAGGAAGTTGCCGGCGGCCCGCATCACCTGGGCATGACCATCATGAAAGAACGCGCCAGGCGGTGCGGCGGCCAGCTTTTTGTCGAGTCGGCGCCTGGCCAAGGAACCTGTGTCCGGCTGCGTCTCCCGCTGGCGGCATAGTCAACAGCGGCGCGCTGCTGCTTTCGATGCGACCACGATCCAGGGAGTGGCGGCAGCATGACCAGGCGCATCGGCGCCAAGGCTTGCCCCGAGATCGAGAAACGCGTCGGCACAAAGGTCCACCTCGACCTATGGGTCAAGGTGTGGGAACGCCGACGCAAACGGCAGAACCTGCTCAGGTAACTGGGGCATGCCGTGGATCGCTGAACGGAACTGACAGGGAGCGCCGCCGGCGATCAATTACAGGGCGGTGGCGTCCACGCGGGATGTTGCATTTCCCACCCGTCCACCGTTTGCTCCATATCCGACACGGCTCGCTGCCAGGCAGCTTCGGGAGACGCCGCATTCAGCGCAATGTCTTGTAGCATCGTGCTGATGATACCCGATGCACCGAAGACGGCATTGGCCCAGGGCGGAGGCGTGTCTGAGCGGTGAAAGGCGCCGTTGTGCATCGACCCCATATTCATGACCGGGTGGTTGGTTGCGCCAACCCAGGTGTTGAAGCTGCGCAGCCAGTCGGCATGACGTTGCACGTAGGCTGAGTCTTCAGCAAGCGCGTTATTCTGGACCGATGCCAGTGGCGGGATCATGTGGCCGGGCACGGCCATGTCAAAGCGGAGCAGGCGGTCGCCGCTGAGCAGCCATTCCAGAAATGCCTTGGCCTGGTCGGGGTGGCGCGTGCCTGCAGCGATGGCCAGCCGGCTCCACACGCCGAGCGTGACCGGTTCGGGTCCCCACGGGGGGAAGATCACAGTCACCCGATCCTCCAGTTCCGGCGCCTGGGCCGCCAGATTGACGCCAAGCCGGCCGGCATACATGACCATGGCAACCTGACCGCGTACGAACGCATCGATCTGTTCCGCATATCCCCACGTAGCAGCGCCTGGCGGCGCATACTTCAGCAGTTCGGACCACTTTTGCACTGCGGTCAACGCTTCCTGCGAGCCAAACGCAACTTTCCCATCGCACGTGAAATAATCGCCGCCGTTTTGCCACAGAAAGGTCGAGAAGTAGTTGACGGATGCGATGTTTTGCCCCGCTGGCAGGGCAATGCCATAGGTGTCGCCCGAGGTCAACGCCGCGGCGATTTTGACCACATCCGCATACGTTTCGGGCAGGTCGAATCCGTGTTCGGCCAGCAAATCGGTGCGTATCCAAAGTCCATAGACGCTGGTTGCGTAGGGAATTGCATAAACCGCGCCATCGTGGGTGAAGAGGCTGCCAGCAACGTAATCATCGCGCCCGATGGCGTCGACGACGTCGTCGAGTGACAAGAGGTAGCCCTTCTCGACCCAATCCGACATCAGCGCTGGCTCAATTTCGAAAATTCCCAGATTGGTGCCCGCCGCAAGCGCTGTAAGCAGCCGGCGGCCGCGCGAGGTCGGCGATGCCAGTACGATGTCGATTTCGACATCTGGATTCGCCTGTTGATATTCGGCGATCAGGCTATGTAATGTACTGAGTTGGGCTGGATCCGCCTCCGTTGTGAAGAAGCGGATGACCACCGGACCCTGCTCATCCGGCATTGTCGGCGTCGTCTGCGCGTTGTTGGGAACGGTCGGGGCAGGCGCGCAGCTCGACAGGAGCATCCCGAAGCAGACGGCGAGCATCCATCCGAGCCATTGTCGCGGCTGGAGTTCCAACATGCGTGCGTGATTCCTGTGTCAGAAACGGCTGTGAGCTGGCATGATAGCTCGTCGGTTGTAGGAGACGAACCGCAAACGATTATACGCGCACTATGCCGGATTGCTGGAATGAGCGAGTGCGAAAACCGGGGCGACTCAGCGCACAAGCGACAATGCTCTGTGCGCTGAGTTCTAAATGGCTATGCCCATTCGGGCGTGCTATCGGTGTCGGCGTCCGGAGAACGCAGTTTGCCAAGCAGATAAGGCAAAAAGAGGCTGAGGACTGCGGCAATCCACAGAATAATCGAGATAGGGCTCGCAAAGAGATAGGTCCAGTCGCCATCGCTGATTGACATGGCGCGCCGCAGGTTATTCTCAACCAGGGGACCGAGAACCAGACCCAGGATTACCGAAGCTAGCGGGAAACCGGTCTGTTTCAAGAAGAAGCCAAAGACGCCAAAGGCGGCCATCAGCAAGATGTCAAACGAACTGTTGTTCACCGAGTAGACCGCTACGAAGCTGATTGCGACGACGGCCGGCATCAAGAACCACGACGGCACGCGCAACATGCGTGCAAAGACCCCAACCATAGGCAGGTTCAATACCAGCAGCATGACATTACCGATGTACATGGATGCAATCAATCCCCAGAAAACCGCTGGATTTTGCTCTATGAAGAGCGGTCCTGGCGTGATGTTCATTGCAAGCAGTGCACCGAGCAGAATTGCGGTCGTTTCGCTGCCAGGTACGCCGAGCGTGAGGAGCGGCACCATCGCCCCGTTGGCGGCTGCGTTGTTGGCAGCCTCCGGCGCCGCCACGCCACGGATATCGCCGGTGCCAAAGGTGCCATTGCGGTCCACGATGCGCTGTTCCGTCGTGTAGGCGACAAACGATGCAACGGTGCCGCCGGCGCCGGGCAGCACCCCGATGAAGAAGCCGATGACCGAACCGCGCACCATCGTCCAGAACGAATCCCAGAACTCCTTCATCGTGATCATGACGCGCCCGATCTTGTCGGTCAGGAATTCGCCCACCATACTGCCGTTGGCCATCTGGAAGACCTCGTTGATGGCGAAGAAACCGATGACGACGACGACAAAATCGATGCCATCCATGAGTCGCATCTGGCCAAAGGTGTAGCGATTCACCGAACTGACCGGGTCAAGACCGACGGTCGCCAGCATGAGGCCGAGAACGGTTGCGATCAGCCCCTTGAAGATGTTCTTGCCGGACAGGCTGGACAGCGTCGAAAACGCAAAGATCATGAGCGCAAAATACTCGGCAGGCCCAAAGCGGATTGCGAACTTGGCGAGGAAGGGTGCAAAAAGCATAAGTGCCACGACGGAAACCGTGCCGCCGAAGAAGGAAGCAATCGCAGACATGGCGAGCGCCGGACCGGCACGACCCTTGCGCGTCATTGCGTGCCCTTCGTAGGCGGTCATGACGGCCGACGAGGTGCCCGGCACATTCAGCAAAATGGCACTGATCGAATTGCCATACTGCGAGCCATAATAGATGCCCGCAAACATGATCAGGGCAGTCTCTGGCGGCAGTCCCAGTGCAAAGGTCAGCGGCAGCAAGACAATGATGCCATTGACCGGCCCGATACCCGGCAACATGCCGACCACTGTGCCGATAAAGACGCCTGCAAATGCCATGAAGAGATTAAAGGGCTGCAGTGCGACCGAAAAACCTTCGAACAGGTGATTGATGATATCCATGGTCACCCGGCTCCCAACAATTGTGCGAAGATACGTCCGGTCGGCAGGCTGAGGCCAAGCAGTGTATCGAACAGCCCGTACAGGGCAAAGCTGAAGACGAGCGACGCAATGGTTGCTCGTAACGGCGGCCCGCCGAAGAGCACGGCGAGACCGATCATTTCCAGCGTCGTTGTCAAAATGAAGCCAAGCGGAACTAGCAGATAAGCGTAGGCAATGAAGCTGAGCGTGACCAGCCCGATGCGCAACCAATTCTCAGGAGCCGGCCACACCGGATTTTTGTCCGGCTTGACGAGAAGATAAATGCTGAGCAGAAAGAGCAAAATGCCCAGTGCCACAGGAAAGAGACGCGGTCCCACCGGATCGCTCAACATTGCCCGACGAAATTGTGTTGTCTCGAAAATATAAAGAGCTGAAAAGATCATCAGCACGACGCCAATAATGCGGTCGTCCAGTCGTTCGCGCATGACACTGGCTCCAAGAATCACAACGTACGCGACGCGCACTTCGATCGAAACTGTGATCGAAGTGCGCGTCGCGCAAATATCAGTCAATCAGGCCAAGGTCCTGGCTCAACTTCCGGAAGTTCTCCACCTGATTGTGGATGAACTCTTCGTATTCGGGGCCGGCCAGGAAGAAGCTGTCAATGCCGACCTGCTCGCGTTGCGCCTTCCATTCGTCCGACTCGGAGAGCTGCGTCATGGCGTCCACCCACCAGTTGTACGCATCGTCCGACATGTTGCCCGGCACGTAGAAGCCGCGGAAGATGACCCAGTCTACGGGATAGCCCTGCTCGCGTGCCGTCGGGACGTCTTCGAACATGCCCGGCACCCGTTCTGGAGCCAATACGGCGAGTGCGCGCACTTCGCCGGCCTCCGCCTGACCCATTACTTCCGAGATGTCGCCAGGGAAGACGTCGATGAAGCCGCCGAGCATAGCCGTCATGGCTTCACCGCCGCCGTCGAACGGTGTGTACTTCAGAGAAAGCGGATCGATACCGGCTTCCTGTGCCAGGACAAGCACCTTCATGTGATCCTGGCCACCGATGGCGCTGCCACCGCCGAAGTTGACCGACGTCGGATCTTCCTTCAGCGCGTTAATGAGATCTTCGAGGGTCTGGAATGGTGAGTCTTTGGCCACGGTGATGACCGCATATTCGGCACCCAAAGCCGCAAGCCAGCGCACGTCGTTCTCCGTGAAGTTCTCGAATTGCTTTTGCGCGAGACGAAGTGTCGTGGCCGGACTGGCTGCAACAATCAAGTTATCGTCATTGTTGCGTTCGGTAACGGTGTGCGCATAGGCGATGCCGCCGCCGCCGCCGGCCATGTTCGTGACCTGGATCGTTTTGTCGACAATGCCAGCTTCGTTGAGCGCCTGAGCGGCCGCACGACAGGTCCAATCCCAGCCGCCGCCCGGGTTGGCGGGCGCGATACATTCGACCTGGCCGGGCGTGAATGACGACGTGGCGGGCGCCTCCGCTGCAGCATTGGCTGCCGGCGCCTCAGCCGCTGGTGCTTCAGCCGCCGGCGCTGCGGGTGCGGTGACAGTGCATGCGCTCAGTACCAAAGCTGCTACCAGCGCAAGCGATACGAGAAGCCAACGTTGCTTAGTCATACTTCCTCCTGGATGTACTGTGATTGGTCTGGCCGCGGACACGCCGACGCGCCCGCGGCAGATCGATATGTGGGTTACCTGAATGGCTGTAGTGACAGCATACACGTCGCGGGAATATTGCTGTAGCGCCATCCGGAGGGTTTTGGACCCCTCTATCTGGAGGGGATGATGAGGGTACTACGCTCGCAGTGAGATGGTCACCGGGCGAGACCGAGCCGGATCGCTTTGACGGCTGCCTGCGTGCGGTCGGCTGCGTCTAGCTTCTGCAGAACCGTCTGTACATACCCCTTGACTGTCGTCGGGCTCAATGTGAGCGCGTGCGCGATGGCCTGGTTGGTCAGCCCTTCGACCATCAATCGCAGGACTTCCAGCTCGCGCTGCGTCAGGGGTTGCGGCAGCGGTTGTATGATGGGGCCGCCGGCATCGGCATCGTCTGGATCGCCCATGTCGGCCAGGATGCTGGCGAGAAATTCACGGTCGATGCGCGAGGCACCGTCAGCCACAGCACGAATCGTATCTAGCAGCTCCGAGCGTGGGATATCTTTGAGTACGAAGCCGGCGGCGCCGGTGGAAAGCGCGCGCAGCAGATAGGCAGTGCTGCGATAGGTGGTGATCACGATCACGCGGGTCGGCAGCTTTTCGGCGTTGATGGCCTCCAGCACCGCAAGGCCGTCCAGATCCGGCATGCGGATGTCGAGCAACGCCACATCCGGTGCGGCGTTGCGCACAAGATCAAGCGCGGCATGGCCGTCGCTGGCTTCACCGACGATCTCGATCCCCGGCGCGGCGAGCATACTGCGCAATCCTTCGCGCACCATTGGATGATCGTCGGCAATGATGACGCGAATCGGCGCCAAATCCGTCTGATTCAAGCTGCCGTTATCCATGAGCCCTCCACAGCAAAGAGCGGGATGCGCGCAATGATAGTTGTACCGTGCCCCTCATTACTCACGATTTCCAGCACGCCGCCCAACGCCGCTGCGCGTTCTTGCATTCCCTCCAGGCCAAAATGGCGGCCTTGGCGTGCCTGATGGGCGACGCTGAAACCTTGGCCAAAATCGCGCACGGTTAGAACGAGGTGACTTTCGGATCGTTCCATGGCGATCTGGATGCGGCTGGTTGCCGCGTATTTACGCGCATTGGCGATGGCTTCCTGGGCGATGCGAAAGATCGCGGCTTCCACGGCCGGTGTCAGTTTGAGGTCGCCGATCTGCGCGGAAAACTCGAATTGCCAGCCTGCATGACGCGCAACGTCGGCGCCATAATCGCGCAGGCCGCCGATCAGGCCGCGTTCTTCGAGCGCCGCCGGCCTCAGCTCCGCAACCACGGAGCGGGCCTCATCGATTGCCTGTTGCAGCCGAGTCTGCGTCAGGCGCAACTCGGCAACCGCCTGCTCTCCCAATTCCTGTGCCCAACTGGCCAGCGTGCCCAGATGCATGTTGGCACTCAGCAGCAACTGGGTCAGCCCGTCGTGCAGGTCGAGCCCAATCAGGCGGCGCTCCTCCTCCTGGGTCTGGGCCAGTTTCTTGACCAGCGTGCGTAGGTGTGTCTCCTGCTCGGTGAGATTGGCGTAGAGTCGCGCATTTTCCAGCGCGATGGCTGCCTGATCAGAGAGAAGGCCGAGCGTGCGCAGGTCGTCGGCAGAGAAGTGCGTGCGATCGTCTAGCGCCACGTTGAGCACGCCCAGCACATGATCGCCGCGCTTGAGCGGAAAGGCGGCTGCGGCTGTGATCCCCCATGCGCGCACGGCAGGTGAAGCAAACAGTGGGTGATTGGCAGCGTCGTTGACAACCTGCGGCTCGCCGTTACGGGCTGCCATGGCGGTGATGCCGTCCTGGCGCGGCTGGCGCGGCACCGATCCACGGCCATTTGAATCGCGCCGTACGTTGGCGGCAAACAGCAGGTGCTGCCGGTCACCATCCAATACAAAAATCCGCACCTCGCTGGCGCCGACGAGGCCGCGCGCGCTGGTTGCGATCGTGCCGAGCACGTGTTCCGGATCCAGGCTGCCGGTCAGTTCCAGGCCGACGCGGCGCAACGTTTCCAGCTCGGCAAGCCTGGCTTCCAGGTGGCGTTCGCGCGCCGACAGGTCGGCCATCATGCTGTTGAATACTTCGGCAAGACGTGCCAGCTCATCTTCGCCTTCCACCTTCACTACCTGGGTGAGATCACCCTGAGCAACGCGGCCGGCGCCTTCTAGCAGCGTTTGGACGCCGGCATCCATGCGGCGAATCAGCGAGCCAATGACGATCCCTGCAATGGCTGAAGCGAAAAGCACCACAAACAGGCTCGATGCAACGGCGATGGCGAGCGCGGTCTGCAACTGTCGCTGGACGAGTGTCAGATCGCGCGTCGCTTGCGGTTGAATCTGGTTGGCCAGGATTTCCTGCCCGGCGCGATAGAGCGTCGCCGCAAAGAGCGCAAAATGATTCTGCTGCTGACTGTGGCCGTTGATCAGACCCAAGCCGAGCGCGGCAATCTCCCCGTTCAGTTGATCGATTTCATCCATCGCGGCGCGTTGCGAAGGTGCTGTGGCCAGCGCACGCAGATCGTCGGCCCGGCGCCATAGCGCGGCAACGGCCATCGCGAAGTCGACACTATCGCGGGCGGCCGGATGCGTCAGGTAGGCCGTCACCGAGAGCACAAGGTCCCGCAGGTCCTGCTGCATGGCCGAAAGCAGGGCGCGTTGATCGACGCTGCCGTCTGCCGCTGATGTGGACTGTTCGTCGAGCAGATCGGAGAGGCGCGCCTGGGCTGCGTCCAGTTTGCCCAGTTCCTCATCCTGTAGATTACGCTGTGCGATCATTTCGGCGCCGATCGTGCGCGCCTGGTTATAGGCGTCGGCCAGGCTGTCGGCCCATTGCCGGGATGTGGCGTTGCTGGCCTGGGCGCGATAGGCGTCGACGTCATCGCGAAAGCGATTCAGTTGCGTTTCAAATTGCTGCTGAAAGCCCTCTTCGCCCTCGATGACGTAGCGATAGAGCGCGGCTTCCGCCTCGCGCAGTCGCGCCTGCATCTCGACGGCGCGCAGTTGCTGTTCGAGCGCCACTTGCTCGATCGTGTTCAGGCTGGTGATGACCGTGCTGGCCAGATATCCAAGTGCCAGGAGGTTGACGAGCAGCGCGGTGCTCATCAGGATGACCAGCAGCAAGAGTTTTTGGCGAATGCGCATCGATAGCTCCACGGCTTGGGACTGGGCTCATGGTACCGCAATCTGCTACATTCGCATACCGCCAATGCGCCGCGTGGGCTTGATTGTCGACCATCAAGGAATGGAGCGCTATCCCTGGTTGCGCGGAATGCGCCGTAACGCAACCAACGAAAGCAACATGATGACGCAGAAGACGATGGTCAGCGCAAAAGCCAGTTCGATCCCGACCAAATCGGCTGCCGTGCCGATCAGCCATGGACCCAGCGCGCCGCCCAGCCCGCCAAAGGTAAAGAGCACGCCCAGGATCGCTCCCATGTTGGGTACATGCAGTGAGGAGACCGACGCCGTCGTGGTCGGGAACATGATGGAGAAGAAGAGCCCGGTCAACGGGACGCAGAACGCCAGCGCCGGCGGGCCAAAGATGCCGAGCGCCAGACAGCCAATCGACGCGACGCTTGCGATCAGCATGATGCGCAGGTAGCCGATCCATTCGACCACGACGCTACCCGCAAGCCGCCCGACCATGATCATGGCAAAAAAGAGTGACAGATAGAGCGAACTGATCGTAATGTCAAAGCCCTTGACTTGCTGGAGATATTCGACGATCCAGGCCGCAATTCCGATCTCGGCGGCGACGTATACGGTGACAAGCAGATAGTACCAGGTCATCTGCCGCGTGAATCCGGCGGAGAAGAGTGTGCGCAGGTTCAGCGCCTCGCCACTGCGTGGGGCACGCGGGTAGCGGACGAACAAAAAGAAGAGCGCCAGCCCGACGGCGAAGAGAATGGCGAACTGGTAGACCTGGCGCCAGGAGAAGCTGGCGCTGAGCAACTGGGCAGCGTAAAGCGGCACGACGAACGAGCCGACTCCGTGGAAGACTGCTAACAGATTGAGAAATCGGCCGCGGTTGCTCGTGTGTAGATCGACGATCAGCCCGTTGCCGCCCACCTCGATGGCGCCCAGCCCTAACCCCACCACAAACAGTGCCGCTGCCAACAGCCAGAACGAACTGACCATGCTGAACGCAGTGAGCCCGACGCTCAAGCTGATGCCGGCCAGAAGCAGCACCGACTTCATGCCTGCGCTGTCGGCCAGGATGCCGGTGAGCAGCGTTGCCACCATGAAGCCAATGTAGGCGCTGAAGAGGATTGTTCCGCCCTGGCCATAGCTGAAGTTCAGATCGCGTAGCAACGCGGGAAGTGTCGGACCCTTCAGGTTGTCCACAAAGCCGAAGACAAAGAAGGCAAAGAAGCCGCCCGCCGTGAGCAGCCAGAGATGGGCGGAGGAGAGCGAACGGGTTTTCTGAGCCTGGGGCTCGGTGGATTGGATGGCCAAGATTAGTTTGTACTCCGTATCCTGTGGCGCGCGAATGGTTGTCCCGGTCATTATACGCCGGGAGGCATGGTTTCCAGGTTGTGCGGACAAGGGCGCGTGCGCTCGCGGATAGACTGTGGTGTCAACCTGACAGAGTTCGCGGAGAAACCCAGCTATGCTGGCGCATAGACAACTCTATTTTCAGGACAACGGAGCAGATTATGGATTTCAAGGCGATCGGCAACCCTACGTACATTGCGCTGGAAACTTTCCGCAAATCCGGCGAAGGTGTCATTACGCCGGTGTGGGCAGTGGCGGAGGACGGCAAGTTGTATGTCTGGACCATCGGCGACAGCGGCAAGGTCAAGCGTATCCGCAACAGCGGCCGCGTGCGCATTGCCGTGAGCGATTCACGCGGCACGCCCAAGAGTGATTGGGTAGAGGCAACGGCCCGCGTGCTGGACACGCCGGCCGACGAGGAAAAGCAGCGCAACAAGGCGGGGCATGTGGCGATCGAAGTCGGCCCTGCAGAATAAGCAGAGGGCAGTCAAAGTCAAGACTGCCCGCTGCGGCCTGGAACAGAGATATGACGGCGCTTACCCAGGCCCTTCGTTACCCTGCTGCAATGCTATCCGGATCGATGCCCAACTCACGTAGTTTGGCTGCCAGCAATTCGGCGCGCTGGCGTTCCTGTTCGGCGCGCTGGCGCTCTTCTTCAGTCCGTTGCTGTTCCTGAAGTTTTGCTTCTGGTCCGGTGGCCAGTAGATTGCCCTGGCGATCGACCCATCGCAACCAGACGCCATTCATGCCATCGTAGCGGCCCTGCCATGTCGTGAGACCGAGGTCGACTTCGGCCAGCCACTGTTCCGTAGTCTCTACAAAGCGCGCGCCCTGCCGCGTGAAAATGCGCAAGGGCTGTTGGCTGATTTCATTTTCCGGATCGTAGACGACGTAATAGGCGACGCCCAGGCGGGCATAGTCCAGTAGTTTATCGCCCAGTTCGTTCCCCTTGCAGTTGGAAACAATCTCGATCACCACTTCGGGTGGTTTTCCATAGAGCCAGATGAAGTAGCTGCGATGCTCCTTGAGGGTTGGCTCGTCCGGAAGGGTTACGTCGAGGCTCACCAGCAGGTCGGGTACCAGTGGGGGCAGGAAATTAGTCGCGTAGAGCGCGACATTGCCCATGGCAACAAAGGTGCGACCTTCACCCGGCCCTTGCCAGGAAGTGTAGAGCGTCTCGCGCAGCAGCGCCATCTGCCGTTCCGAGTAAACGTCTATGGGCGTGTCATCCTCGGTGACAAGATGTGAGACATCGGGTGCAGGGATGACGAGGTCATCGTCCACTTGCTGCACCACGGGTGTTTCGGCCACGGTGACTCCTTTCCATTCACGCAACCGGAAGAGACTCTGGCAAGCCAACAGCCCTGCGCGGTTGACCAACTTCTGCCGGTATCATACACATCCGCGCCGCGCCGGTCAATCCGTTCGCGCGTGCGGGCCGGTTTTCGACCGGTGACGATCTGCTTGGCGAAAGCGACTGATTGGCGGTATGATCCCAGGCATTCGGCAAAATGACAAGCATCTTGTTTGATAGTCCAGAGGAGGATTCGCCATGAGGAAAGCCTTTGCCATTCTTCTGTTTATCAGCCTGTTTGCCGGCGTGCTGGCAGGTTGCACCGCGCCACAGGCTGCCCAGCCGTCCACCGGCGCGCAGCCGGCCAGCCAGGGCGATGCCGGCCAGGCCGCGCCGAAGCGCGTCGTCTATCTCATCAACGGCGCGTTGGGCGACAACGCGTTCTATGATTCCGGCCAGGCGGGCATCGACGCGCTGGCAGCCGAGTACGGCGTCGAGACGCGCACGATCGAGGCCAACTTTGACGCCGGCAAGTACGAGCCGTCGCTACAGGCCGCCGTGGGCTACGCCGACGTAATTTTCGTCATCTCGTACGGCTTTGAGGATCAACTCAAGGAGATCGCCGACAAGAATCCCGACAAGGTCTTCGTCAATATCGACACGGTAGTGGAGAACAGCGCCGGCACCATCACCTCCGTCGATTTCATCGAGGAAGAGAGCGCCTATCTCGCCGGCGTCGTGGCGGGCATGCTCACCACCGACACCAGCGTCAAGAACATCAACGCCGACAAGATCGTGGGCGTGGTGGGCGGTGACGTCGACCCGGTCGTCAGCGCGTTTGTCTTTGCCTACGAGAAAGGCGCGCAGTCGGTCGATCCGGACGTCGTCGTGGAGACGAAGTCGCTGGGCGGTGCGTGGGATGATGCGGCCAAGGGCAAGCAGGCCGCACTCCAACTCTACGACCAGAAGGCGGATGTCGTCTTCCAGGTGGCGGCCGCGGCCGGCATCGGCACGCTGCAGGCGGCCGCCGAGCGCGAGCTCTATGCCATCGGCGTGGATACCAACCAGAACGACCTGGAGCCGGGCTTTGTCGTCGCCAGCGACATCAAGGACGTGGGCAAGGCGATCCAGGATGTCTACAAGACCATCGCCGACGGTACGTACGAACCGGGCGCGGTGCTGCAATACGGCCTGGCCAGCGGCGGTGTCGACTTGGTGACCGATGCCCAGGTGCAGGTGTTGCCGGAAGCGATCGTGGCGAAAGTCGACGAACTGCGCCAGCAGATCATCGACGGCACGCTCACGGTCGAAATGTACGACGGCAGCGACGTCTGGCAGTAACCGAGGAAGATGGCACAGCCACGGAGACACGAAGCGCGAAGGGGCACAAAGAAGAACCAATAGAAGCAGTTCTTCATGCCCCTTCGTGCTCTTGGCGTCTTCGTGGCTCCGCTTTTTCCTTCCCAGCCGAAAGGGTTGCGCGTGACCGATCGCCCCTCGCCCCTCGCCCCTGATCTCATTCAGATGCGCAGTATCGTCAAGGTCTACCCGCCGAACGTACTGGCGCTGGACGACGTGACGGTGAGCTTTGACGACGGCGAAATCCACGCGCTCGTCGGCGAAAACGGCGCGGGCAAGAGCACGCTGATGAAGGTGCTCTACGGCCTCATCCACCAGAACAGCGGCGAGATCATCTACCAGGATCGCAGCGTCCGCTTCCGCACACCCGGCGAGGCGATCGCTGCCGGCATCGGCATGGTGCACCAGGAGATCGTACTCGTCAACGAGTACACGGTCTGGGAGAACATCGTGCTCGGCGCCGAGCCGGTCGACTGGCTGGGCCGCATCAATCAGAAGCGCGCCCGCCAGCAGGTGCAGGCGATCATCGACCAGTTCCACTTTGACCTCGACCCCGACGCCCAGGTCGACGACATCTCGGTGGCGGCGCGCCAGAAGGTCGAGATCCTCAAGCTGCTCTATCGCAAGGTCTCGGTGCTGATCCTGGACGAGCCGACCGCCGTCCTGACGCCGCAGGAAATCCCCCAACTCTTTGCCGAATTACGCGAATTGCGCAACGAAGGCCACACGATCATCTTCATCTCGCACCGGCTGGAGGAAGTGCTGGCGCTCTCCGATCGCGTGACGGTGCTGCGCAAGGGGCGCCTGGTCGCCACCGTGCCTGCCGCCGGGACGACGCGTGCCGAGCTGGCCGAGTTGATGGTGGGCCGCGAGGTGCTCTTTACCTCGCGTCGCACGCCGCAGGAGCCGGGCGAGGTCATCTTCGCCGTCGAGGGGCTGCGCTACGAGGATGGCCACGGCCGCGTGCGGCTGAAGGACATCACCTTGCAGGTGCGCGCTGGTGAGCTTGTCGGCGTGGCCGGCGTCGAGGGCAACGGGCAGTTCGAGCTGGTCAATGCCATCACCGGGCTGCTAAAGCCCACGGCGGGCACGATCGAGGTGGCGGGCGAAGATGTGACGGACGCACCTGTGCTGGAGCGGCGGCGGCACATTGCCTACGTGCCGCAGGATCGCGGGCGCATGGGCGGCAGCCTGCCGGCTTCGGTGGTCGAGAACGCGATCATGACGCACCACCGGCTCAACGCGCAGCTCGTGCGCTGGCGCGGCCTGCTGCTCGACAACGGCGCGGCGCGGCGCTTCACCGATCGCCTGGCCGAAGCGTTTGCCGTCAGCATGCCGTCGCGCTCGTCGCCGCTGCGCTCGCTCTCGGGCGGCAACCAGCAGAAGGTCATTCTCGGCCGCGAGCTGCTGCTCGACAGCCCCTTTATCCTGCTCGACCAGCCGACGCGCGGGCTGGACGTGGGTTCCATCGAATATGTGCACGACCAGATGCTGGCCATGCGCGGCGCCGGCCGCGCGCTGCTGATGATCTCGGCCAACCTGGAGGAGATCTTCATGCTGGCCGACCGTATCGTCGTGCTGCATCGCGGTGAGATCGTGGCCGACGTGCCGGTGGAGCAAGCGACGATTGAGGAAGTTGGTCGCTACATGTTGACGGGAAAGGCGGAGGCCGCGTGATGCAACGATTCCTCAACGCCGCGCTCGGCATCGTGTTCGCCCTCTTCATCGGCGCGCTGATCATGCTGGCGCAGGGCTACGACCCGCTGGCCAGCTATGCCGCGCTCTTCCAGTTTTCGCTAGGCGATCCCTACGCACTGGCGACGATGCTCAAGAACGCGGTACCGCTGGTGCTGACGGGCTTGTCGGCGGCGATTGCGTTTGCCTCCGGGCCGGTCAACCTGGGCCAGCCAGGGCAGTTGATCATGGGCGCGCTGGCGGCGACGGTGGGCGGGCTCTACCTCGACCTGCCGCCCTGGCTCATGATCCCGGTGCTGGCGCTGCTGGCCATGGCGGGCGGCGCGCTGTGGTCCGGGCTGGCCGCGCTGCTGCGCCAGGCCTTCCAGATGAGCGAGTTCATTGTCACGCTCATGCTCAACATCATCGCCGACTACTTTGCGCTGTGGGCGATCACCGTTCCGCTCAAGGATGCTACCGCCTACTCGCCCATGACGCCGCCCATCGCGCGCAGCGGCTGGCTGCCCGAGTTCGGCGACTGGAACAGCGCGATTGTGTGGATGCTGGCCGCAGTCGCACTCATGTGGTTTCTCTACAACCGCACGCGCGCCGGCTACGAATGGCGCATGGGCGGGCAGAACTCGCTCTTTGCGCGGCTGGGCGGCTGCCCGGTCAACCGTAATTTCGTGCTGGTGATGCTGCTCACCGGCGCGCTGGCCGGGCTGGCCGGCGGCCTGCTGATCATGGGCGGGCCGCATCGATTCCTGCGCGGGCTGGGCGCCAACTACGCCTGGGACGGCGTCATGATCGCCATCGTCGCCAACAACAGCCTGATCGGCGTGCTCTTCTACGGGCTCTTTTTCAGCGCGATCCAGACCGGCGCGCTGGGCATGGAGTTGATCACCGACGTGCCCAGCGAGATCGCGCTGGTGCTGCAAGGCGTGCTGGTGCTGGTAATCGTGGCCAGCCGCGAGGCGCTGCACAAGGTGGCGGATCGGCTGGCGGTGCGCCGGCGCGCGGCGGACGCAACCAGGGGTGAGAGCACGATAGCTCACTATAAGACATAGTCCACGGATTAGACGGATTAGACGGATAAGTCGGATGAACGCAGATTCTCCAAGTTCTTATCCGCGAGAATCCTTCAAATCCGCCTTATCCGCGGTCTATTGGTTGGAAAGGTCAAGCGATGAACATCTTCACCGGGCTGATCAACGGCGCGATTTCGGGCGCCACGCCCATCCTGCTGGCGGCGTTGGGCGGCGCGTACACCTTCTATGCCGGCGTCTTCAACATTGCCATGGAGGGCATGTTGCTCATGGCGGCCTTCTGCGCGGTGTGGGGATCGTTCACCTTCGGCTCGTGGGTGGCGGGCGTGCTGCTGGCGATCGCCGGCTCGCTGGCGCTGGCACTGATCTTCATTTTCTTCGCCGTCCTGCTGGACACCGATGAGTTCGTGACCGGCATCGCTCTGAATATCTTTACGCTGGGGGCGACCACCTACCTGTTGCGCCAGAGCTTTGGCGTCAAGGGCGTCTACGCCGGACCGGGCATCGACCCGATTCCCAGCCTGAATTTCCCGATGATCGCGCAGATTCCTCTTGTCGGCCCGATCCTCTCCGGGCAGAACCTGATGGTCTATGTCGCCGTGCTGGCAACGATCGTCAGCGCGTTCCTCATGTTTCGCACGCGCTTCGGGCTGCGGCTGCGCGCGGCGGGGTACAACCCTGCCAGCCTTGACTCGTCCGGCGTGCCCTCGAACCGGCTGCGCGCCTATTCGCTGCTGCTGTGCGGCGTGCTGTGCGGGCTGGGCGGCGCCTTCCTGTCACTGGGCTACGTGAATCTTTTTTCGGAGAATATGTCGGCCGGCCGCGGCTGGATCTCGCTGGCCGCCATCATCCTGGTCAGCGGCAACCCGTGGGGCGTGGCGATTATCTCGCTGCTCTTTGGCTTTGCCGACGTGCTGGGGCTGCTTTTGCAGAGCTACCAGGTGCCCTCCCAGTTCACCGCCATGACACCCTACATTGCGACGCTGATCGCACTCTATTTCTACGCACGGCGCCAACGCAAGGAGCGAGACTATGCCGATGCCTGAGGTTTCCACGCCACGCCGCGCCTGGCAGATCGACCGCGACCTGCGCCTGGCCGCGATCCCGCTCGACCGGCGCACACACCCGAGCGAGTGGTATACGAGCCAGACAGTTTTCCCGACCGGCGACGAGCTGATCAAGCTCTTCTGGAATGCAACAGTGCCCGGCTCCGGCGCGCCGGAGATCCCCTACGTCGAGATGGCACAGTCGATCCACAACCAGGGCTACGACGTGACACAGGCCGAGGCGCTGCTGCCGGACGGCATCCAGCTTGCCGCCGATGGGCGCATGGATGACCTGCGCGCGCTCACGGCGGAACTGCTGGCGTTGCTGCATGGCGCGCCGCGCATCGCCGATCACCCGTATTGGCGCTACAGCTATCCCGGCCCCACCTGGCGCGATGTGCGCGCTTCGCTACCTGATGCCGACCCCGAGCAGGATCGCCGCGCGCTCGACAATCTGGAGGCGAGGACGCTGGACGGCTGGCTCTGCCAATTGGCGGGCGGCGCGTTCGGCACGGCCATGGAGGGCTACCACACCGACCGCATCGCCGAGGTGTACGGCGTGATCGATTCCTACATCACGACGCCGGAGACGATGAACGATGACGTCGTCTATGAACTGGTCTTCCTCGACGTTTTCGAGCGGCACGGGCGCCGGCTCACGGCGCGCCAGCTTGGGCTGGAGTGGGTGCGCCAGATCCCTTTCGGTTGGTCGGCCGAGTGGATCGCGCTGCGCAACCTGGGCATGGGCATGATGCCGCCCGGCTCCGGCTCGTTCCGCAATCCCTACTCGGATTGGATCGGCGTGCAGATGCGCGGCATGGTCTGCGGGATGCTGGCGCCGGGCTGGCCGCTGGAAGCGGCGCGATTGGCGTGGCTCGACGGGACAGTGTCGCACGCGCGCAACGGCATCTACGGCGGCATGTACGCGGCCGTGCTGACGGCGCTCGCCTACGTGCGCCAGGACGAACGTACCCTCATGGAGGAGGCGCTGGCCTACATCCCGCCCGGTAGCGAGTACGCCGCGGTCGCCCGCGGAATTCTCGACGTGCTGCGCAGCGAGCCGAACCCAGCCGCAGCCTGGCGGATTCTGGACGCGCGCTTCGAGGAGTACAACTGGATCCATGCCTATCCGAACCTCGCGGCCGACATGCTGGCACTCTGGCACGCGCGCGGCGACCTGACGACGGCCTTCCGCTGGCTGGCGCATGCCGGGCTGGACGTCGACTGCAACGCCGGGTTGGTGGGAACCGTGCTGGGCGTCATGCACGGCGCGCCGGAGCCGTGGGCCGCGCCGCTGGACGACCTGCTGGAGACCTATCTGCCCGGCAAGGAGCGGCTGTCGATTCGAGAATTGGCGGTGCGCACGGCACGCTTGGCACGACAGTGACGGAGATGAATCGCATGCACACTGGCGTGCAACTCAGCCTCTGCGGCCTGCACGGCCACAGATCCACTGCCACTGATTCTTCGGGTGGCGGGTGCGCTCATGTATCGCACATGCTGACCGGACCATCCGGGCAATTGACCTTGTCCTTTGTCAAGTGTCCCCTCACTCCTTCACCAAATCCCCCTGCCACCGCACCAACACACGATACCCGCCATTCCACGGAGCCTCGCGGGCGAACTGGCTGACGACGCCGGTTACCTCGAACCGGTCGCCTTCGTGCACATACGGTCGCTTCCACGAGAGCGTGCTGCGCACGGTGACGCGCACCGGCTCGGCCAGCGGGTCGGCAGGGTCGATGAGGTAGATGCTGTCCCCCTGCCAGCCGCTGACGACGCCGCTGAAGGTGACCAGCCGTCCTTCCAGCGACTCGCCGATGTCACGCACGCGCACCGGCAGCGGCTGAAGCGGCGCGCCACCCTCGATGCGCCAGATCTGCTCTGCCGTGTCGAGCACCAGTTCCATTTCACCGCGGAAAGAATCGAAGCGCCCGCGCAAGAGTACGACGTCGCCGGCCCGTAACGGCGGGTACTCGCCGCGCCGCAGGTAGACGTTGACGCCAATTCCGGCCGTCACGCCGTCGCCGGTGATGTCGGCCACGTAGATGCTGCTGCCAAAGAGCCCCGGCGGCGCCACGACGACGGCGCGCAGCTCGACCCACGCTTCCAGCCCAGCCAGTTTGGACTGGGCGATGGAGCCGGGCGGGCCGCCAGCCTGGCCGTGCGTCGGTTCGAGCGTGGGAACGGCCGGCGGACTGGCGGGACGTTCGACGTCGGGTGGCGCCGGCTGGTTCGGCCACGGCATGCGGTCGTCGACGCCGGTATTGGCGTTGGCCCGGCCCGGCGTGGCATCGGCGTTCCACACCCACGCGCCGCCGTCGGGTAGCCGCGACATGCTGCGCCCGCGGCTGAGGTTGACATCCCAGGCGATGCGGTCGCGCTCGACACCCTCCGGATCGAGCAGGCGCACGACGCCGCCATCGTTGCGCAGGCTCAACCGGTTGGCCTTGCGCAGCAGCAAGAGCCGCTCACCGGCCCCGATATAGCGCCCGGCGCCAAAGGTCATGACATGCGCGGTCGCCGGATCCTCGCCATCGAGCAACTGCCAGCCGGTAAGCAGAATCGGGTCAGCGTTGGGGTTGTAGAGTTCGACGTACTCGTCCTCGCTGTCGACGATGCCGTCGCCGTTGTAGTCGTTGCGCGGCGCGGGCATCACCTCGTTGAGTACGGGCATGCCACCGCTGCCGGCGCGCACGAAGAAGGGCGCAGTCACGGCGAAGTCGCCGTCGAACTGCGTAGCCACCGCCGTAAAGATCGCACCGGGTCCGGCCGGGATGGTCACCGTCCAGCGGCCATCGGCCGGGGGAATGTCGAGACGGCGGATGGGCCGGCCATCCTGCCAGATCGCAAGCCCGGCCACCTCGCCGCTGCGATCGCCGTAGGAGATATGCACGGTGACCGCGTTGGCCGGTTCGAGCCATTCGCCCATCCAACGCGGCTGGCCGCCGGCATCTTCCGCCAGCATGGTCAGCCACATGCCGGGCGACGACGTCACCCAGCCGCGCCGGGCGTAGAGCGCGTCGCGCAGGCCGGTTTCGTCAGTCATGAGCACCGCCAGCCCGGTATAGCGTGGCTGGTAAATGGGCATACCCGGCAGGTCCGGGTTGCTGTTGCCGGCGGGCAGAGCCGGGGCGCCGCCGGCGCGCCACGCGTCGAACCACGCGTTGAGGCTGGAGGACGGGTCGCCCTTGGCTGCCATCAGC
>WBZU01000264.1_pt1 | contig 48072 bp, 52 predicted proteins | sample 5204311 | NCBI WGS metagenome assembly WBZU01 (sample SAMN12344359, study PRJNA552823) | activated sludge metagenome | biome: Activated sludge suspended growth; feature: Nitrification reactor; material: Wastewater; isolation source: activated sludge from nitrification reactor of wastewater...
CGTCAAGCCGAAGGACGTCCGGGTGCTCGAGGACCAGGGCGACAACCGCATCACGCTGATCGCCTGCCACCCGAAGTACTCGCTCAAGGAGCGGATCGTCGTCACCGGCAAGCTGGTGGGGGCGCCGGCGCCGGAGATCGAGGGCCAGGCCGAGGCTCGCGAGCAGGCCGCCGATTCGAGCGACGACGGGCTGGCCGACGAGGCCAACACGGTGGCCGCCTCCGGCAGCATCGACGGCGGCCTGAGCGGCAAGGCCACCGACAAGACCCCGGCGATCCTCTGGGGCTTGGCCGCCGCCCTCGTCTGGTTCGTCACCTGGCTCTTCCAGGTGCTGCTGCGCCGCCGGGCCCGGGCCCGCGCCGGCGAGGAGCGCCCGCCGCTGGGCGCCCGCCTGCTCACCTGGTCGCCCTACCTGATCGGCCTGCCGGTCTTCCTCGTCGTGCTGTACGTGTTCTTCGAGAACTTCGCCCGCCTGCTGCCGGGCAACTACTAGCGCCGCACCCCGGGTTGGTCGCCGTCGCGGGGGCGCCGGTACCGTGGAGGCGCCCATGGAGCCCGTCGTCAGCTTCCGCGGTGCGGTCTGCCTCCTCGGGCGCTTTCCCGCTCTGGCCGGCGTCGACCTCGACGTCTCGCCCGGTGAGATCGTGCTCCTGCAAGGGCCGAACGGCGCCGGCAAGACCACCGTCCTGCGAGCCTGCGCGGGCCTGGTGCCGGTGGTGGACGGGCGCGCTTCGGTGCTGGGGGTGGACCTGCGGGTCGATCCTCGGGCGGTGCGCCACCGCGTCGGGCTGCTCGGCCACGCGTCGGGGCTCTACGAGGACCTCACGGTGGCCGACAACGTGCGCTTCTGGGCCCGGGCGGCGCGCGCCCGCCGGGCCGACGCGGACGCGGCGATGGCCCGTCTCGGCCTGGACGGTCGCCTGGCCGACGTCGCCGTCGCCCGGCTCTCCGCCGGCCAGCGCCGCCGCACCTCGCTGGCCGTCCTGGTGGCCCGCCGGCCCGAGCTGTGGCTGCTCGACGAGCCCCACGCCGCGCTGGACCAGGAGGGCCGGGACCTCGTCGACGGGCTGATGGCGGACGCGGTCACCGCCGGCGCCACCGTGCTGTTCGCCTCCCACGAGCTCGACCGGGCCGCCGCGGTCGCCCACCGCACCGTCGCCCTGGCCGGCGGGACGGCGCGCGGGGAGGCGGCCGCCAGCGAGGCCCGGCCGGTGGCGGTCACCGGTGCCTGAGCCCGCGCTGCTCGCCCCCGCCACGGGCCGATCGCAGGTGCTACGCGACGCCGCGCTGGTGCTCGGCAAGGACCTGCGGGTCGAGCGGCGGAGCCGGGTGATCGTGCACCAGGTGCTGCCGTTCGCCGTGCTGGTGCTGGTGCTGTTCGCCTTCGCCCTCGACCCGGACCGCCGGATCCTCGCCGAGGCCACCCCCGGCCTGTTCTGGCTGGCGGTCCTGTTCTCCACGCTGCTCGCCCTGCACCGCAGCTTCGGGGTGGAGGCCGCCGACGGCGTCACCGACGCCCTGCGGCTCTCGGCCCTCGACCCCGCCGGGGTGTTCCTCGGCAAGGCGGCGGGCATCGCCGTGCACCTGCTGGCGCTCCAGGCGGTCCTGCTGGCCGGGGTCACGCTCTTCTACGGCACGGCCCCCCACGGCCCCGTGCTGCTCGCGGTCACCTGCCTGCTGGCCACCGCCGGCCTGTCGGCGGTCGGGAGCATCTACGGCGTGCTGTCGGCGGGGATGCGGGTCCGCGACACGCTGCTGCCGCTCCTGCTCCTGCCCGTGGTCGCCCCCGTGCTCATCGCCGCCACCGAGGCCTTCGCCGCCGCCTACGCCGGGTCGCCCGGCGAGGGCTGGCGCTGGCTCGGGCTCCTGGCGGTTTTCGCACTCCTTTACCTGGCCATCGGGATCTTTGCCTTCGACCCCCTCCTGGAGGAATCGTGACCACCCAGCCGAGCAGCCCCCCGGGGCCGCCCGACGCCGGCGCCCCCGCCGGCTTCTTCCGCGTCCACCCCGAGGGCACCGCGTCCCGGGGGAGCCGCATCCTGGGGTCGGTGGTGGCGGTGGGCACCGTGGTCTTCCTGGCGCTGGCGCTGGCCCTGTCGCCGGCCGACACCGGCTCGGAGAACGCCATGGGCGAGATGGTCCGGATCATGTACGTCCACGTGCCGGTGGCCAACGCCTGCTACCTCGCCTTCCTGGTCACCGCGGTCGCCAGCGTCGCCTACCTCTGGAAGCGGACCGAGGGCTGGGACGTGCTGGCGGCGGCGTCGGCCGAGGTCGGCGTCGTGTTCACCGCCCTCACCCTCGCCACCGGCTCGATCTGGGGGAAGATCGCCTGGGGCACGTGGTGGGAGTGGGACGCCCGCCTCACCAGCACGCTGCTGATGCTGATCGTGTACCTCGGCTACCTCGCCCTGCGGCGGGCGGTGATCGACCCGGTCGTGCGGGCCAAGCGGGCCGCGGTGGTCGGCCTGATCGCCTTCGCCAACGTGCCGATCGTCCACTACTCGGTCGACTGGTGGCGCAGCCTCCACCAGAAGGCCACCATCAGCCGCTTCGACCCCACCATCGACGGCCTCAAGCTGTTCACCCTGCTGTTCGGGATGCTCCTGGCCGTCCTGCTCTACGTCTGGATGATGATGCACCGCTTCCGCCTCCAGTACGCCGAGGCCAAGCTCGAGGAGCGCGGCCTCGACGTCGCCCTCGCCGAGCGCCGGGCCGAGGCCGAGGCCGACGGCGCGTCGCTCGGCGGCTCGCCGCTGCCGGGAGGGGCCCGCTGATGACCGCGCTGCTGCTCGCCAGCACCACCGGCGCCAACGAGTGGGGCTACGTCGCCTTCGCCTACGCGGTCGTGCTCGTCGTCCTCGTCGCCTACGTCGCCTACGTCCTCGTGCAGGGCCGGCGGGCCGGGCGGCGCCTGCCGCCCGACGAGCGGCGGTGGATGTGACCTCCCCGACCGTCGACGGTCCCGACGACCGCGACCTCGACGACGGCGGGCTCGACCTCTCGCCGAGGGCCGCCGCCGCGCCCCGTCGCCTCGGCGGCGGCCGGCGCTGGGGGGCGCTGGCCGTGCTGGCGCTGCTGGCCGTGGCCGTCGTGGTCGTGGTGTTCCAGGCCCGCGGCGCCACGCTGTACTACAAGAACGCCGACGAGGCGGTGGCCCAGAAGGCCGAGCTCGGCACCACGCGGTTCCGGCTCCAGGGCGTGGTCGAGGGCACGCCGGAGCGGGGGACCGGCACCGAGCCCACCCGGTTCACCGTCGCCTACCACGGCGTCGAGGTCGAGGTGGAGCACACCGGGTCCGAGCCGGCCCTGTTCAAGGAGGGCCTGCCGGTGGTGGTCGAGGGCCACTGGAACGCCGCCGGCACCGCGTTCATCAGCAACCGGCTCCTCGTGAAGCACACCGAGGACTACAAGGACAAGGACGACGGCTCCTACGACGAGGAGCACCCGGATCGGGTCGAGCCCACCGACCAGGCGCAGGCCAGCTCGTGAACGCCGCCCTCGGCTACGGCGGCGTCGTGCTCGGCGTCGTCGCCTCGATCGGCGCGCTGGTCACCCTCGGCTACGGCCTCCAGGCCCGCCGCCCCGAGCTCCTGCGCATGGCCCGGCCCTACGCCCTGATGGTGCTCGGCGGCGGCGTCGTGGCCTTCGCGGCGATGGAGCGGGCGCTGATCACCCGCGACTTCTCCTTGAAGTTCGTGGCCGAGCACGGCTCGCGCTCCACGCCCGCGCTCTACAACGTGGCCACGCTGTGGTCCGCCCTCGAGGGGTCGATCCTCCTGTGGGCCCTCGTGCTGGCCGGGTTCACGGTGGCGGTGGTCGTCAAGTTCCGGGCCCGCCTGGACGACCCGCTCGTGGGCTGGGCGATGCTCGTCATGTTCGTGGTCTGCCTGTTCTTCTTCGGGATGATGCTCGGGCCGACCAACCCGTTCCGCACGCTGGCGGTGATCCCCCAGGACGGCCCCGGCCCCAACCCACTGCTCCAGAACCACCCGCTCATGGCGTTCCACCCGCCGATGCTCTACCTGGGCTACGTCGGCTTCACGGTGCCGTTCGCCTTCGCGGTGGCCGCGCTCGTCACCGGCCGGCTCGGCGAGGGGTGGTTGGTCGAGACCCGGCGCTGGACCCTCTTCGCCTGGACCTTCCTGACCGTCGGCATCGTCCTGGGGGCCTGGTGGTCCCACGAGGTGCTCGGCTGGGGCGGGTACTGGGCCTGGGACCCGGTGGAGAACGCGTCGTTCCTGCCGTGGCTCACCGCCACCGCCTACCTCCACTCGGTGATGGTGCAGGAGCGCCGCGGGATGCTCCGGGTCTGGAACCTGTCGCTGCTCTGCGCCACCTTCGCCCTCACCATCCTCGGCACCTTTCTCACCCGGTCCGGGGTGGTCGATTCGGTCCACGCCTTCTCCGACAGCGCCATCGGCCCGCTGCTGCTCGGCTTCTTCGCCGTGATCGTGGCGGTCACCGTCGGCCTGGTGGCGTGGCGGGGCGACCGGCTGCGGGCGCCGGCCAGGATCGACTCGCCGGCCTCGCGCGAGGGCGCGTTCCTCCTCAACAACATCGTCTTCGCCGCCTTCGCCTTCGTGATCCTGCTCGGCACGGTGTTCCCGCTGATCTCCGAGGCGCTCACCGACGAGCGGGTCACCGTCGGCGGACCGTACTTCGAGCGCATGGGCCGCCCGATCGGGCTCACCCTGCTGTTCCTCATGGCGATGGCGCCGGCGCTGCCGTGGCGGAAGGCCTCGGCCGAGACGCTGCGCACCCGCCTGATCTGGCCGGCCTGGGGCGGCGCCGCCGCGCTCGGCCTGGCGCTGGCGGTCGGGGCTCGGGGCTTCGCCCCCCTCCTCGCCTTCTTCCTCGCCGGCTTCGCAGCCGGTGCCGCGGTCCGCCAGCTCGCGCTGGCCACCCGTCGCCAGGGGTGGCGGGGCCTGCTCGGCCGCACCAACGGCGGCATGGTCGTGCACCTCGGGGTGCTGATGATCGCCGTGGCCTTCGCGTCGTCGCAGGCCTACTCCACCGAGCGGGACGCCCGGCTGTGCGTGGTGGCCGAGACCGGCTGCCCGTCCACGATCACCGTCGAGGGCCACTCGATCACCTACCTCGACGACACCGAGTCGATCACCGGCGCCCGCAGCCAGGTCGGGGCCAGGTTCCGGGTGGACGGCAAGGTCTACGAGCCGGCCCTCCAGAAGTTCCCGAACGGGAGCCAGACGATCGGCAAGCCGTCGGTGAAGAACACGCTCACCAGCAGCGTGCTGCTGTCGCTCACCGACGCCCCCGCCGGCGGGTCGGCGTCGTTGAAGGTGGTGGTGCAGCCGTTGATCGTGTGGCTCTGGATCGGCGGCGGCCTGATGGCGATCGGTTCGCTGATGGCCGCCTTCCCCGGCCGGCGCCGCCGCGGCACCGACCCGGTGTCGGCCCGGGTGCCCGACCGGGTTCCGGCCGGCGCGGGGGCCTCGTGACCACACCGGCCTCGGAGGCGACCCCGGTCCGGCGCAGCCACCCCACCCGTTGGGCCGCGCTGGTGGTCGGGGTGGTGGCGATCTTCCTGCTCGTCCTGCTCTTCACCGCGCGGACCGGCGAGCGCCGCACCGGCACGACCCTCGTGGGGAAGGCGGCGCCGGGGGTGGAGGGCAAGGTCCTGCGCGGGGACGCGTTCGACCTCGGCAACGCCGACCGCTGGGTGGTCGTCAACTTCTTCGCCACCTGGTGCACGCCCTGCATCGCCGAGCACCCCGAGCTGCGGGCCTTCGCCGAGGAGCACGCCAAGACCGGCGACGCCCGGGTGATCAGCGTGGTCTACGACGACCAGGCCACCGCGGTGCAGCGGTTCTTCGACCAGCGGGGCGGCGACTGGACGGTCTTCGACAGCGACGACGGCCGGACCGCGCTCGACTGGGGCGTGGCCAAGATCCCCGAGTCCTACCTGGTGTCGCCCAACGGCACGGTGGTGGCCAAGTTCATCAGCGGCGTGACCCAGGCCCAGCTCGACGCCGTCATCGCCTCCTACGACGACGAGGCCGGATCGTGAGCCCGGCCGGTCGAGGCGTGCGGCCCTGGCTGGGCTGGATCGCCCTCGTGGTGGTCGTGGTCGCCGGCCTGGCCTACGGCTCGCTGGCCCAGCCGACCCCCACCGACGAGCAGCGGGCCCAGGCCCTGGAGAAGACGATCCGCTGTCCCTCCTGCTCGGGCCAGTCGGTGGCCAACAGCGAGACGCCGTCGGCCAAGGCGATCAAGCTGCTGATCCGCGAGCGGATCGCGGCGGGCGACACCGACGAGGAGATCCGCGACTACGTCGCCTCCGACGACCGCTTCGGCCGCCAGATCCTCCTCGACCCCGCCGGCAAGGGCTTCGGCGCGCTGGTGTGGGGCGTGCCGGTGGTGGTGGCGATCGTGGCGGTGGCCGCCCTGGTGATCCGCTTCCGCGACTGGCGGCCGGGCCGGGCGGTCACCGACGACGACCGCGAGCTGGTGGCCGAGGCGCTGGGCCGCGGCGACGACGCCGAGCCCCGACTGTGACCCGGTCCGCCGTCGACCCCGACGCCCTCGCCGCGCTCGAAGACCAGCGGACGTTCCTGCTCGACTCGCTCCGGGACCTCGAACGCGAGCACGACGCCGGCGACCTCGACGACGCCGACTACCGGGCCCTCCGCGACGACTACACCGCCCGCGCCGCAGACGTCCTGCGGGCGATCGAGGGGCGCCGCTCGGCGATCGCCGACGCCCACCGGCCGATGAGCTGGGCCCGGCGGGGCGCCGTCCTCGCCGTGGTGGCGGTGTTCGCCGTGGTCGCCGGGTTCGTGGTGGCCGGCGCGGTCGGTTCCCGCGAGGACGGCGGGACCCTCACCGGCGGGGTCACCGCCAAGTCCTCGCCGAGCCAGCAGGCCCAGGCCTGCATCCAGAAGATCCAGCCCACCGCGCCGTCCGACGCCCTCGACTGCTTCCAGCAGGTGCTGAAACAGGATCCCCGCAACCCGGTGGCGCTCACGTGGAGCGCGTGGACCCTCGAGCTGACCACCTCGTTCCTGGACCAGGAGCGGGCCGCCCAGATCCACGCCGCGGCGGTGGCGTCGATCGAGAAGGCGATCGTCGCCGACCCCGGCTACAGCCCCGCCCGCGCCTTTCGCGCCATCCTCGCATTCCGCGGCGGCCACTACGAGCAGGCCAAGGCCTACCTCGCCGAGTTCCGGGCCAACGACCCCTCGGCCGACGCCGAGGCGGTCATCGACGAGCTCGACCTCGACGGCCAGATCGCCCAGGCCCTCGGCGAAGCCGCCCCGACGACGACCACCACCCCGATCTCGGCCACCACCCCGACCTCGACGCCGGGCGGCTGACCCCCGGCGTCCGGCCCGGCGGCCGTCTATCGTCGCCGTTCGTGCGGACATCGATCGGCGGGCCGAACCAGGGGACCCGGCGGTGAGCGACCGGGGACCCGGCGAGCCCGGCTCGGCCGGGGGTGCACCGGGCTGGTCCCCGCCGCCGGGGTGGGGTCCGCCGGCCGCGCCCCCCACATCGGGAGCCCCGCCCGGGGCCCCACCGTTCCCGCCCCCGGCGCCCCCCGCCCAGCAGTGGTGGAGCCCCGTCCCGACGCCCGCGCCCCGCCCGACCACCGGGCCTCCGGCGACCCCGCCGAGCCGCGGGGGCTCGGGGGGAGGTGCGGCCGTCGGCCTGGTGATCCTCGCCCTGGTGATCGGCGTCAGCGTGATCGTCGTGGCCAAGCCGTGGGACGGGGGCCGCTCGTCCACGAGCGCAGCTCCCTCGACCCCGACCACCGCGGGACCCGGAGCGTCGAGCGAGCCCACCGCCGACGGCGGCACCACCGCGCCGGGGTCGGCCCCCTCGGTCGGGGGTCCGCTCGCCTCCACGCTGAGCCTGCTGCCGACCATGGAGATGGTCACCCGCGTGACCATCTGGCCGGCCGGGACCCAGCCTGACGGCTTCTGGTTGGAGCAGCGCACGGAGGATGCTCGGGACAGCCTCTCGGGCGGGTGCACCACGTCGGCACCGGCGGAGGCGTCGGCTTCGCTCTGGCGGCTCACGCCGAGCGGATCCACGCCGAACCTGCCGGTGGCGGTCCACGTCGTGATCGCCCGGTTCGACGACCCGCGGATCGCCCAGGCGCTCGTCGACCAGGCGCGGGACGCGGAGTTCCAAGCGTGCTGGCGCGAGGCGAAGCACTTCGACTTCGACCACGCAGGGCTCGCCGGCGCCACGACATCGGATCAGGTCGACGTGCTCGACGGCTACGACGACGGGAGCGGGCTTCGCTACGTCGCCGAGCGGAGCGATCCGCTCGGCTGCGAGATCCACTACGACCGGTTCCTGAACCGCTACGGGCCCTACCTGGTGCGCCTGAGCTTCACCTCCTGCTCGGTTCCCCTGCCGGACGATGCCCGCGACACCATCGCTCGGCGCATCCTCGACCAGGTCCGAGCGGCGGCCGGCGGCTGAACGCGCTCGCCCCACGTCACCCCCGACTGGTACCGGGGCGACGACGTCAGGCTCGGTCGCCGTCGGGGGCGGGGACGTGGTCGATGCGGGTCACCCGACCGTCCCTGACCGCCAGCACGTAGCGGGCGCCCTTGGCCGGTGACGCCGGGCCGTGGAGCTCGGCGCCGCGGCCGAGGGCGGTGGCGATCAGGGCGGGGATCACGTCGCCGTGGCTGCTGGCCGCCGGCGTGCGGCCGGCGGCCACCGAGGCCAGCAGGCGGTCGAGGGCGGCGGCGCCCGACGCCCCCTCGGTCAGCTCGTCGACCACCGCGACCTCGCGGCCCAGGACGACGCCGAGCGGAGCCAACGTCTGGACGCAGCGGAGGTAGCGGCTCGACAGCAGCTCGTCGACGCCCGCCCACGCCATCGCCCCGGCGATGGCGTGGGCCTGGCGGCGCCCCCGCCCCGACAGCGGCCGCAGCTCGTCGTCGCCGTCCCAGCCGCTACGACTGCCCGCCCGAGCGTGCCGGATCACGTGAATCACCGCTTCGGGGGACATCTCCCAGATCGTGCCAGCCCGCCGCCCCACCGATCGACCCGGGGCAGGGCCGGCCGCCCTCGGCCTCAGCCGGCGAGGGCGCGGAGGTGGGCGACGACGTCGGGGAGGGCGGCCGTCGCCCGGTCGATGTCGTCGTCGGTGGTGGACCAGCCGACCGAGAACCGCAGCGAGCGGTGAGCGTCCACGCCCATCGCCTCGAGCACCGGCGAGGGCTCGAGTGACTCCGACGAGCAGGCGCTGCCCGAGTGGGCGGCCACCCCGGCCCGGTCGAGGCCGAGCAGCACGCCCTGCGGTTCGACCCCGGCCACGCCGAGGCAGAGCAGGTGGGGGAGGGCCTCGGTGGGGTGGCCGTAGGCCTCGATCCCGTCGACGGCGGTGGCGGCGGACCGGAGGCGGTCGACCTGGCGCCGGGCCCGCCCGGCCTCCGCCTCCAGCACCGCCGGATCGGCGAGGACGGCGGCCGCCGCCCCCAGCCCCACGAGGGCGGCCACCGGTTCGAGGCCGGCGCGGCGGGCTCGCTCCTGGTCGCCGCCCACCAGCAAGGGGGGCAGGCGGAGGCCGGTGCGCACCAGCAGCGCGCCGGTGCCGGCCGGGCCGCCGAGCTTGTGGCCGCTGATCGAGAGCAGGTCGGCGCCGAGCGCGTCGAACCCGATCGGCACGCGGCCTGCCGCCTGGGCCGCGTCGACGTGGACCAGCACGCCCCGCTCGCGGCACCCGGCCACCACCTCGGCCACCGGCTGGATCGTGCCCACCTCGTGGTTGGCCCACTGGACGTGCACGACCGCGGTGTCGGGCCGGATGGCGGCGAGGACCTCGTCGGGGGCGACCCGGCCGGTGCGATCGACCGGCACCACCGTCGTGGGCCCGAGCCGCTCGGCGCCCGCTCGCACTGCCGAGTGCTCGACCGCGGTGACCACCTGGTGCACCGGCGCGCCCGGATCGACAGCCCGGTCGCGGGCCCGCCCGGTGGCGCCCCAGGTGGCGGCGGCGATCGCCTCGGTCGCCCCGCTGGTGAACACCACCGATCGGGGCCGGGCGCCGAGCAGCGCCGCCACCCGCTCCCGGGCCTCCTCCAAGGCCACCCGCGCCGCCAGGCCCTCCTCGTGGATCCGCCCGGGGTCGCCGATCGGCCGGTCGAGCGCGTCGACCATCGCGGCGCGGGCCTCGGGCCGCAGCGGCGAGGTCGAGGCGTGGTCGAGATAGGCCCGGGTCAGCACGCCCGCAGGAGGCGGCCGAAGCCCCGCCGATCGCCCAACCCGGGAGCGAACTCGCCGTCGTGCCAGGCCACCCGGCCGTTGACCAGGACGGCGGGGACGCAGGCGTCGTGGCGGCGCACGAGGCGCATCAGCCCGGGCATGCCGACCATCTCCTCCTCGACGATCTCGTCGAGGCGCCCGTCCAGGGCGGCGGGGTCGACCACCACGAGATCGGCCCGGCGTCCCACCTCGAGGTGGCCGGCGTCGATCCCGAGGAAGTCGGCGATCTCGCCGGTGAGGCGGTGCACGGCCCGCTCGGGGCTCATCAGCTCGCGGCCCTCGGCGGCGGCCCGGCGGACGAGGCGCAGCAGGTGGAGCGGGAAGTCGTAGTACGCCATGTTGCGCAGGTGGGCGCCGGCGTCGGAGAAGCCCATCAGGACCGCCGGGTGGTCCACCACGTACTCGAGCTCCTCGGTCCGCTCGTTGCCGACCACCGTGTACCAGCGCAGGTCGTTACCGAACTCCTGCTGGAGGTCGAGGAAGCAGTCGAGCGGGTCGACGCCGCGCTCGGCGGCGACGTCGGCGAAGGACCGGCCGACGAGGGCGGGATCGGGGCAGCCCATGATCCGGGGCTCGCCGAGGTCGCGGTGCCAGGCCTTGGCCGCCAGCTTGCTCAGCCACTGGGTGCGGAAGCGGGCCCGGAACGCCGGGTCGGCCAGCAGCTCGCGGCGGGCGCCCAGGTCGGTCTCGTGCAGCGCCTCGGTGCCGGCGCCGAACTCCTCCATCACCGGCACCTCGAGGCCGTCGACCCAGAGCTCGAAGGGCTGCGGGAGCGACTGCCAGCGCATGTCGGCGTTGAGGCGCCGGTTGGCGAACGCCGTGGCGCCGCCGGCGATGCGGTGGAAGGCGGGGACGAGCGGGAGGCGGTGGCGGAGGTTGATCGAGTCGATCAGCGAGATGACCATCATCCGCAGCGGCTTGCGGCCGACCCCCGTGGACATCCCCAGGATCAGCGGCATGTTCAGGCGGCCCTGCAGGTCGGGGACCATCTGCATCGTGCGGTCGCGGGCCCGGAGCACTTTGGCGAAGTGTCGGTACTCCTTCCAGCGGGCGTACACCGACGGCGTGCTCTTCGAGCGGTACCGCTCGCCGTCGAGCTTGTCCCAGGGCAGCGTGTTGAAGCTCATGCCGAGGTAGCCGGCGTCGAGCGCGTCGCGCAGGTGGCCGGTCATGGCGTCGAGCTCGGCGTCGGTCGGGCGCTCGTCCTCGTCGACCGCCCGGCCGAGGCCCATCACCGACGCCCGGACCGCCGAGTGGCCGAACATCGCGGTCACGTTCGGGCCGAGCGGCAGCTGGTCCAGGTGGTCGAGGTACTCGGCGGGGCGCTCCCAGTCCTTCACCTTCTCGAGCAGGGGCAGCACCGTGTCGTAGGGGACCGCCTCCACCCGGCAGAACTGGTCGGCGAGGTCCTCGGGGGTGCCCATGGCGAAGGACAGGCCGCACGAGCCGACGAGCACCGAGGTCACGCCGTGGCGGAGCGACTCGCCGAGGGCCGGCGCCATCTCGATCTCGGCGTCGTAGTGGGTGTGCAGGTCGACGAAGCCGGGGGTGACCCAGCGGCCGGTGGCGTCGATCACCGTGGCGTCCGGCGGCGCCGCCAGGTCGGGCCCGATGGCGGCGACCACGCCGTCCCGCACGAGCACGTCGGCCCGCCGCCCCGGCCGCCGCCCCGACCCGTCGAACACCGTCCCGCCCCGCACCAGCACCGGCGGGTCGACGCCCGCGCCGGCCACCTCGCTCACCTCTGGATCGGCCATGGCCCGAGGCTAGGACCCCGGTCCCGATGCGGCGCAGCGAAAGGTGCGTGCGGCGGCTCTCGCTACCATGTGATCGTGCGCACCACACATGGCGAACCGATCCACCACATGCGGCTGACCTCGTCGGGGCAGGTCTCGGTGCCCGCCGAGGTCCGGCGGCGGTGGGCCACCACGCGGGTCCGCATCGTCGACCACGGCGGCCACCTGGTCGTCGAGCCGGAGTCCGAGCAGCGCTTCGCGAAGTACGTGGGCCGCTTCGCCGGGCCCGGCCCGTCGGGAGACGAGCTGCGCGACGAGGACCGTCGCGCCGAGGAAGCGGCGGAGGCCCGCAAGGCGGTCGACTGATGCCCGTCCTCGACGCCGCGGCGATGGTCGCGCTCCTGCGGGACGAGCCGGGCGCGTCCGAGGTGGCCGATCTCCTCGAAGCCGGCGGATGCGCGATGTCGCCGGTCAACCTCGTCGAGGTCATCCACCGGGTGAGCCGGTCGCTCGGGATCGGATCGGGTCTCGTCATGGAGTCCCTGCTCGCCATGGTGGGCGACGGGCTCGAGGTGGTGGCGTGCGATCTCGACATCGGGCTGCTCGCCGGCGTGGTGCGAGCGGACCACTACGACCGCACCGACCTGCCGGTCTCGCTGGCGGACTGCGTGGCGCTCGCCACCGCGCAGCGCCGCGCCGACCGCCTGGTGACCAGCGACGCCCACCTCGTGCGGCTGGCCGGGCGGCTGGAGGTGGCGACCCACCCCATCCCGAACTCCTCGGGACGGCGCCCGGCGCCCGAGGCCGGGTGACGCTGGCCGGCGGTCAGCCGGAGATGGCGGTGATGCAGACCGCGTCGCCGGCGGCGCGCGACGCCTCGGTGCACGCGGTGGCGTCGCCGGCGTAGAGGGTCTCGAGCATCCCGCGCACCATGCCCCGGTCGACCGCGCAGATCACCGGGTGCTCGATGGCGGCGTCGCCGAACGGGCAGTGGCCGCTGACGATCCGCAGCTCGCCGCCGTGCTGTTCGGCGTGGGCGGCGAACCCGTGGGCGCTGAGGGCGTCGGCCACCGCGTGGAGGGCGGTGCGGAACGATCGCTGGACGTCGCCCACCTCGCCCATCGCCCGGGCCATCGTGCGGCCGTACTCGACGCCGACCTCCTCGGCCATCGTGGCCGCCTGGTCGGCGGGCAGGAGCGAGAGGGCCCGGCCGAGCAGCGAGACCAGCACGTCGTCGTGGCGCACGGGTAGGTCGAGCTCGACCGCGTCGCCGTGGGTGCGGTACCGCTTCGAGGGGCGGCCGCCGCCGGTGGCGCCGGGTGCCCGGCCCACCGTGACCTCGAGGTGGCCGCCCGAGGCCAGCTTGTCGAGGTGGTGGCGGGCCACGTTGGCGTGCAGCTCGAACCGCTCGGCCACCTCGCTGGCGGTGACGCCGGCGGGGCGTTCGTGGGCGAACAGGTAGATGTCGCGCCGGGTGGGGTCGCCGAAGGCCGAGGTGATCGCCGTGACGGCCGAGGCGAACTCGGTCGGGCTGAGGGTCGAGCCGGCCACGTCGGTATTCTACCTACGCCCATAGGGGAAATCCCTGGGCGCCAGGAACCGAGCGCAGCAGAGGACCCCGTCGTGCCCACCCAAGCCGAGATCGTCGAGGCCCTCCGGCCGGTGGAAGACCCCGAGCTGCACCGCAGCATCGTGGACCTCGGCATGGTGAAGGAGGTGGCCGAGGCCGACGGCGCCGTCCGGGTGCTGATCGCCCTCACCACGCCCGGCTGCCCGCTGCGCAACGAGATCGACCGCCGGGTGAAGGACGCGGTCGAGGCGCTGGCCGGGGTGGCCGCCGTGCAGGTCGACTTCACCACGATGAGCGACGCCGAGCTGGCCGCCCTGCGCCAGTCGCTCCACGGCGACCCGGCCGCCACCGCCGGCTCGCAGCCGGCTCACGGCCACGCCCAGGGCCGGGCGATCCCCTTCGCCGATCCCGAGTCGCCCACCCGGGTGCTGCTGATCGCGTCGGGCAAGGGCGGGGTGGGCAAGTCGTCGGTCACCACCAACCTGGGCGTCGCCCTGGCGGCCCGGGGTCGCTCGGTGGCGGTGGTCGACGCCGACGTGTGGGGTTTCTCGATCCCCAAGATGCTCGGGATCGCCCAGGAGCCCACGGTGATCGACTCGATGCTGATCCCGCCGGAGGCCCACGGCGTCCGGTGCATCTCGATGGGCTTCTTCGCCGAGGAGGACCAGGCGGTCATCTGGCGGGGCCCGATGCTGCACAAGGCGCTCGAGCAGTTCCTGACCGACGTGTTCTGGGACGATCCCGACTACCTCCTGATCGACCTGCCCCCCGGCACCGGCGACATCTCGATCTCGATCGCCCAGTTCCTGCCCCGGGCCGAGGTCTTCGTGGTCACCACCCCCCAGGCCGCCGCCCAGCGCGTGGCCCAGCGGGCCGCGGCCATGGCCGACAAGGTCAACCTCCAGGTCCGGGGCGTGATCGAGAACATGGCGTGGTTCACCGGCGACGACGGCACCCGCTACGAGATCTTCGGCGCCGGCGGCGGCCGGGAGCTGGCCGAGAAGCTCGGCGTCCCGCTCGTCGGCCAGATCCCGCTCCTGCCGGCGCTGCGCGAGGGGTCCGACGTCGGCGCCCCCGTGGTGGCCGCCGATCCCGACGGCGAGGCCGGCCGCGCCTTCGCCGCGCTCGCCGAGCAGGTCGACGTCGCCCTCGCCCCCACCCGTCGCTACCGCAAGGAGCTCAAGCTCCTGGGGTGAGGGTCCGCGCCGCAGTTCCTCGGATCGCAACATGTTCGGGGGTCGTCCGGTCCTAGCCTCGGGGCCGTGACGGAGCCGACGGGCGACGGGCAGGTCGAGGGCCGCGACGGCGTCCCGGTCGGGCGGCGCGCCCTGCTCGGGGCGCTCGGGGTCGGCGGCCTGGGGGTGCTGATCGGTTCGGCGGTCCAGGCCCGCCTGGCTCGCGCTCTCGCGCCGGTGGCGGCCAAGGATCCGACCGGGATCACCGGCCTGGTCCCCGGCGCCGGCACGTTCCGGATCTACACGGTCACCGACGGCTTCCCGTCGCGGTCGCGCGCCGAGTGGAAGCTGAAGGTCGGCGGCCTGGTCGACCAGCCCTACGAGCTGACCTTCGCCGAGCTGGTCGGCCTCGAGCCCACCGGCATCACCGCCGACTTCCAGTGCGTCACCGGCTGGCGGGTCGAGGACGTGGCGTGGAAGGGGGTCAAGGTCGCCGACCTGCTCGACCGCGCCGGGGTGCAGGCGGCCGGCACCCACCTGCGGATCACGTCCTTCGACGGCGTCTACACCGAGTCGCTCACGATGGACCAGGCCAGGCGGGACGACGTGATCGTCGCCTACGAGATGCTCGGCAAGGCGGTCACCCGCGAGCACGGCGGCCCCGTGCGCCTCTACGTGGCCCCGATGTACGGCTACAAGTCGCTGAAGTGGCTCGAGTCGATCGAGGTGGTCGACGAGCTCGACCCCGGCTATTGGGAGGACTTCGGCTACGACGTCGACGCCTGGGTCGGGAAGTCCAACGGCCGCTCCGACCAGCAGATCGACGTCGAGGTGGGCGGCGGATGACCACCGAGGCCGACCGGGACCTCGGCGTCACCGCTCACGCCGGCGGTGACGCCGGCCTCCACGTCGGCGGGCGGTCGGACGCCGACGGGGCGACGGTCCTGCGGTTCGACGGGGTCGAGCGGGCGGTGCACTGGGCGACGGCCACGCTGGTCCTCACGCTGATCGTCACCGGGTCGCTGATGTACATCGGCGCCCTCGGCGGGCTGGTCGGCCGGCGGGCCCTCGTGGAGCGGATCCACCTGATCGCCGGGCTGGCCGTCCCGGTCCCGATAGCGGTGGCGCTGGCCGGCCGGTGGGGCCGGGGCCTGCGCCGCGACCTGCGCCGCCTCGGCCGCTTCCTCGACGACGACCTCCTCTGGCTGCGGGCCCGGCACCGCCGCTCGGGGCGGCTGCGCATCGGCAAGTTCAACGGCGGCCAGAAGCTGAACGCGGTGCTCGTCGGCGCCGCCCTGCCGGTGATGTTCGGCACCGGCCTCCTGCTGCACTGGGCCACCGCCCTCCCGGACCGCTACCGGACCGGGGCGACGTTCGTGCACGACTGGGGCTACCTGGCCCTCGCCCTGCTCGTCGCCGGCCACATCGTCAAGGCGCTGTCGGACCCGGTCGCCCTGTCGGCGATGCTGCGGGGTCGCGTGCCCCGCCGGTGGGTGCGTGAGGAGCACCCCCGCTGGGACGACGAGCTGGACGCCGGGGACCGCTGAGGCCCGCCCGCCCCGCCCACCAGGACCGCGGCCACCCGGTCGACCCGCTTGCCGGGTGGTCTCGGCTCGAGGTTCGCCCCCTACGATGGCTCGGTTCCCCCAGCCCCAGGAGACCCCCTCGTGGACCTTCGCATCGGCGTGAGCCACACCGCCAAGGAGCTCGACATCGAGCTGCCGCTCGACGCAGACCTCGAGGCGCTGCGCGGCGATGCCGAAGCCGCCATCGCCGGGAGCACCACCTGGTGGATCACCGACCGCAAGGGCCGCATGATCGGCGTGCCCGGCGAGAAGGTCGCCTACATCGAGTTCGGCGCTCCCGAGGCCAACCGGCGCATCGGGTTCGGCGGCTAGCGCGCCCGTGACGGCGCTGCTCGACCGCAAGCTCCTCTTCGTCACCGGCAAGGGCGGCGTCGGCAAGAGCACGGTCGCGGCCAGCCTCGGGATGCTGGCCGCCGAACAGGGCAAGAAGACCCTGGTCTGCGAGGTCGACGCCAAGGGCAACCTGGCCGACTTCTACGAGGCCGGCGCCACCGGTTTCGCCGCCCGCGAGCTCCAGCCCGGCCTGTGGGCGATGTCGATGAACACCGAGGAGTCGCTCAAGGAGTACCTGAGCCTCCAGCTGAAGATCCCGTTCCTCGCCAAGATCGGCCCGCTGGCCCGCACCTTCGACTTCATCGCCAACGCCGCGCCGGGGGTCAAGGAGATCCTCACGATCGGCAAGCTGTGCTGGGAGGTGCGCGAGCGCCACTACGACCTCGTGGTGGTCGACTCGGTGGCGACCGGCCACATCGTCGGCCAGCTCACCGCCCCCCAGGCGATCAACGAGCTGGTCCAGGTGGGCATGGTCCGCAACCAGACCCAGTGGATGCTCGACATCCTCACCGACCCGGCCCAGACCGGCGTGGTGATCGTGTCGGCGCCCGAGGAGATGCCGGTGGCCGAGACGATCGAGCTGGCCGAGCGCCTCCACGCCGAGACCGACGTCGACCTCGCCGCCATCGTGGTCAACCGGGTGCTGCCCGAGCTGTTCACCGAGCGGGAGGAGGCGGTGTTCGACCAGCTGCGCGAGCCGGCGGCGGTGGCCGCGCTCTCCGAGCGGGTGGGCGGCGATGTCGCCCCGGTCCTCGACGCCGCCGAGCTGGCGGTCACCCTGCGCCGCACCCGCGCCGGTCACCTCGCCACCCTGCGGGCCGCCGTCGACCCCGCCCTCCCGCTGATCTACGTGCCCTACCTGTTCACCCGCAGCCACGGCGTGCGGGCCACCCGCCAGGTGGCCGAGCTGCTGGCCGAGGAACTGTGATGGCCCCCCGCAAGGCCCGCCCGGGCGGTGACGACAAGGTCCGCACCCTCGAACAGCTCCTGGCCACCAAGGAGATCGTGATCTCCTGCGGCTCCGGCGGCGTCGGCAAGACCACCACCGCGGCCGCCGCCGCGGCGATGGCCGCCACCCACCTCGGCGGCAAGGTGCTCGTGCTGACGGTGGACCCGGCCCGGCGGCTGGCCAACGCCCTCGGCCTCGAGCGGTTCGGCAACACCGAGACCCGCGTGCCGCCGGAGGCGTTCGCGGCGGCCGGCGTCGAGCCCCGCGGCGAGCTGTGGGCGGCGATGCTCGACACCAAGCAGAGCTGGGACGACCTCGTGCGGTTGCACGCCCCCGACCAGCGCACCCGCGAGGCGATCCTCGCCAACTCGCTCTACCAGAACATCTCGGGCCGCTTCGTCCAGAGCCACGATTACATCGCCATGGAGCGGCTCTACGAGATCCACAAGGCGGGCACCTACGACCTGATCGTGGTGGACACCCCGCCCACCCGCAACGCCATCGACTTCCTCGAGGCGCCGGACCGGATGGCCGACTTCTTCAGCTCGAAGCTGCTGCGGTGGCTCACCGCGCCGGCCAAGAGCCGGGTGATGACCCTCGCCTCCAAGCCCTTCTACACGGTCGCCGATCGCATCCTCGGCTCGCAGTTCCTCGAGGACATCGCCGAGTTCTTCGGGCTGTTCCAGACGATGGCGCCCGGCTTCGTCGAGCGGGCCGAGGCGGTCACCCGCACGCTGTCGGACCGCCGCACCACCTTCCTCGTGGTCTCCACGCTGGAGGCGGCGCCGCTGCACGAGGCCGAGTTCTTCATCGAGGCCCTCGACGAGCGCAAGCTCCACCTCGGCGCCCTCGTCCTCAACAAGGTGCTCCCCGCCTACCTCCGCCGGACCACTACCACCGGCGTGGCCAAGCGCCTGGTGGCCGACGCCGCGGACCTCGGCACGGACCCGGCGGTCGCTCCCGCCGGCGCCGCCGACGACATCGCCCGGGTCCTGGCCACGGTGGGCGAGTCGTTCCTCAACTACCAGGTGGTGGCCAAGCGCGAGGCCGAGCAGCGCGCCGGCCTGGCCCGCAGCCCCGAGGTCGTCGCCGCCGTCCCGTACTTCGACGCCGACATCCACGACCTTGCCGGCCTCCTCGCCCTCGGCGACCAGATCTGGCGCTAGGCGTGGCGTCCGTGCTCGCCGGCATCTTCCTCGTCGCCTGCGGTGCTGCGTTGCTCCGCCAGGCATGGTGGATGCGGACCCACGAGCACTGGGCATCTGCGGTGGATCGCGTCGGCTGGGAGGTGAGGGGCACGCGCCGGGCGTGGTCGAACCACCGGATCAGCGTCTGCATCAATCGCGTCGTCGCCCCGGCGGCCCTCGTCATCCTCGGCGGTGCGGCCACGGTCGGCGGCGGCGTGCGGATCGTGGCGACGTTCGCCGGGGTCTGACTCGGCGCTCAGGCCTCGGGCGTCGCGATCGTCGAGACGGTGGGCAGGGCGTAGGTGACCATGGCGTGGGCGACCAGTTCGTCGTGTTCGTCGCTGTGGATGCGGACGGCGACGAGGGCCTGGCGGCGGCCGAGCTTCACGACCTCGCCGGTGGCCCGGAGGCCGGCGGGCGGGGCCTTGCGGAGGAAGTCGATGGCGAGGTGGCTGGTGACGGTGAGGTACTCCGGGCCGATGCGGGAGACCACCGCCACGTAGGCCACGGTGTCGGCCATCGTCATCAGCGTCGGGCCCGACACGGTGCCGCCGGGACGGAGCTGGATCGCCTCGGCCGGCCAGCGCACCTCGACGCCGTCGTCGTCGGCCCGGGTGACGAGCTGGGGCACCCGCGCGTCGGGGAACGCCGCGGCGAGGAAGGCGTTCAGCTCGTCGGGTCCCATGGCCACCACGGCGGGCGACCGTAGCCCGGCTGGTCCGACCGCGGGCCGGTCGAGGGCTCCCGCCTAACCTCGCCGCCGTGGCATCGCTCGCGGAGATCGTGCGGTCGCAGACCTCCCTGCGCCAGTCCGAGATCAACCATCTCCAGCGGTTGCTCGCCGGCTGGAACATGCTGGCCGACTTCTGCTTCTCGGACCTCCTGCTGTTCGTGCCGGTGGCGGCGGTGGCCGACGGTCACGGTCACGGTGACGATGGCGACGGCGACGGCGACGGCGACGCCGAGCCCACCACCGCCGAGGTCGACGAGCTCCAGCTCGTCCTGGCCGGCCACGTCCGGCCCTCCACCACCCAGACGCTCTACCGCCACGACATGATCGGCGAGGTCTTCGGCGGCGACGAGCGCCCGCTGGTCGCCCGCTCCCTCGCCCGCGAGGAGATCATCGAGGGCGAGATCACCGTCACCGCCATCCGGGAGCGGGTGCGGGTGCTGTGCATCCCGGTCCGCCACGACGGCCGCACGATCGCCGTGCTCTCGCGCGAGTCCACGCCGTCGGTCGGCCGGTCGCCGGGGGAGCTCGAGCGCACCTACGTCGACATCTTCAACCGGTTCGCCCAGATGATCGCCAAGGGCACCTACCCCTACCCGATCGACGACTCGGACTCGAAGGAGTCCCCCCGCGTGGGCGACGGCGTGGTGGTGCTCGACCGGGCGATGTGCGTGGAGTACGCCTCGCCCAACGCGGTCTCGGCGCTGCACCGCATGGGCGTGCACGCCAACACCGAGGGGATGCGCCTCGGCGAGCTCGGCCTCGAAGACGAACCGGTCCGGGACGCCTTCACCGTCGCCAAGCCGATCACCCAGGAGGTCGAGCGGGGCGAGGTGATCATCCTGCTGCGCTGCATCCCCATGCTCGACAGCCAGGGGGTGTCGGGCGCCGTCGTCCTGTTCCGCGACGTGACCGAGGTGCGCCTCCGGGATCGGTTGCTGCTCTCGAAGGACGCCACGATCCGCGAGATCCACCACCGGGTGAAGAACAACCTCCAGACGATCTCGTCGCTGCTCCAGCTCCAGGCCCGCCGTTCCGGGTCCGACGACGCCAAGGCGGCCATGGCCGAGTCGGTCAGGCGGATCCAGTCGATCGCCCTCGTGCACGAGACGCTGTCGCGCGAGGCGGGCGAGGACGTGGCCTTCGCCGAGATCCTGCGCCCGCTGGTGCAGATGGTGGCCGAGACGGTGAGCTCGCCGGACCGGCGGATCGACTTCGAGGTCACCGGCGACGCCGGCACCCTGCCCGCCCAGATCGCCACGCCGATGGCGGTCGTGCTCACCGAACTGCTCCAGAACACCGCCGACCACGCCTTCCCGGCCGGGGTGGACCGACCGGGCGAGGACCGGGTGCGGGTCGAGCTCGAGGAGGAGCCCGACGGACTCGTCGTGCGGGTCATCGACAACGGCGTCGGCGTCCCCGAGGGGTTCAGCGTCGCCACCGCCAAGGGCCTCGGCCTCTCGATCGTCCGGGCGCTCGTCACCTCCGATCTCCGCGGCACGATCGACCTGTTCGAGCCGCTCAGCGGCCCCGGCACCGTCGTCGAGCTCCGCATCCCGATCGACGCCGTCGCCTCCTAGCCAACTCGAACCTGCACGGGATCGGCTGCGCCCCGCCGCCCAGCCCGTGCAGGTTGGCGTCGGGCTCGAACGTGCACGGGTTCGGCTGCGCTGCGCCGCTCGGCTCGTGCAGGTTGTGGGTGGGGGCGGCGGTCGAAAACGGGCGATGCCGGCCTCGGGGGCCGGCATCGGGGGGTGCGGTGGGCGGCGGGGCGCCCCCGCGGAGATCAGGCGGTGCGGCGCTGGCGGGCGGCCTGGGCCTTGCGGAGCTGGCGACGCTCCTCCTCGGAGGTGCCGCCCCAGATCCCGGAGTCCTGGTTGGTGGCGATGGCGAACTCCAGGCAGTCGGTCTGGGCCTCGCACTGGCGGCACACGGCCTTGGCGTTCTCGATCTGCTCGATCGCCGGGCCGGTGGTGCCGACCGGGAAGAACAGGTCCGGGTCGGTGTCACGGCAGGCGGCGGTGCGACGCCACTCGTCCGATGCGATGGTCAACGACAACAGGTGCGCGGAACTCAGGGCCACAGGGGTGTCCTCCCAGACACGACGGGTGTTCACGGGCCGATCCATGGCTTCGTGACTCGCTTCACATGCCGGTCGGCGGGGGAGACCGGTCGGCGGGGCGTCACCGACGGTACCGGCCACCGCTGCCTCCTGCAAGCACTTTTTCGCAGAATTTTCACATGTTCGTCGCACAGCCGACGGGTGGTGGTCGCCGGCCGGATCCGGGGGCCGAGGGTAGGGGTTCGGCCCCGCCCTGACCGGTCCCCCTACGCTCGGCGGCCATGGTCCGGGTCATCGCCCATCGGGGGGCGTCCGCCGCCGCCCCCGAGAACACGATCGAGGCGTTCCTCCTGGCCCGTCAGCTGGGGGCCGACTGGGTGGAGCTCGACGCCCGGCGGAGCCGAGACGGCGCCATCGTCGTCCACCACGACGACACGCTGGCCGACGGCCGGGTCATCGTCGAGCACGACTTGGCCGACCTGCCGTCCTCGGTGTGCACGCTGGCCGCCGCGCTCGACGCCTGCGAGGGGATGGCGGTCAACATCGAGATCAAGAACTGGCCGGCCGACCACGACTTCGACGAGACCGACCTCGTCGCCGCCGAGGTGGTGGCCGAGGTCGGGCGGCGCCACGCCCAGGACCGCGCCCTGGTGTCCTGCTTCCACCGGCCCACCCTCGACCGCGTCCACGCGCTCGACCCGGCGCTGCCCACCGCCTTCCTCCACCACGTGGTCGACGGCACCTGGGACGAGCTGGCCGCGGACGTCGCCGCCGCCGGCCACCGGGCCCTGCACCCCTGGGACGGCATGGTGGACGAGGCGCTGGTGGCGGCGGCCCGGGCCCACGGCCTGGAGGTCAACGTGTGGACGGTGGACGACCCGGCGCGCATGGCCGCGCTGGTCGAGCTGGGCGTCGACGGCATCTGCACGAACGTCCCCGACGCCGCCCGCGGCGTGGTCGGCCCGCGGCCCTAGACCAGCCGAACATGTCTTCCTGCGTGCCGTCACGGGCACGGGCGCAGACACGTTCGGCCGGGTCGGGTGCCCGACGCCCGACGGGCGCGGGACGAACGGGACCCGCCGCCGGGACCGCCGGTCGGCCGATTCGCTTGGGATCCACGCCCGACGGGCCGATGGGACGGCCATGGGATGGGCGTCGGAGCTGGCCTCGGAGCTGATCGATCGGTCGGGCCTGCCGGCCGGGCCCCCGGCGGGCCGGCCGGCGTCGTGGTCCGGGTCGACCCTCCCGCCCGAACCGACCGACCCGGCCGAGCTGGAGGTGTGGTTCGGCCAGGACCGCAGCCGGGCCTGGCAGGTGGAGGACCGCATCGAGCGGCTCGTGCTGCTCGTCGACGCCATGTGGGAGCTGCTCGGCGAGCGGGCCGGGGTCACCGAGGCCGAGCTGGTGGCCAAGATCGCCGAGATCGACGGGCGGGACGGATCGGTGGACCGCCGCAGGACCGTGGCGCCGCACGCGTGCCCCGGATGCGGGGCGGCGATCCCCAAGGGCCGGTCGACCTGCCAGTTCTGCGGCGGCGCCGACCCCGGCGGGGCGTCCCCGTTCGACGACGTCTGACGCCGCTCAGGGTGCGACGGGCACCACGAGGTCGAGCGCCGCGGGCTCGTGGCGGAAGCGCAGCTCGGCGATCTCGCCGAGGTGGTCGCCGTCCACCTGGTAGGGGAACGCTCGGCCGTCGATGCCCTCGATGCGCACCTCGTCGACGTCCCAGCGGTGGTGCACCTTCGGGTCGCGGGCGAGGGCGCCGTTGCCGCGCAGGGCGCGGACGATGATCCGCAGCAGGTGGTCCACCCGCAGCGAGCGCACGGTCACCACGCCGAGGCCGTTGTCGAGGGTGGTCTCGGGGGAGATGTCGAAGGGGCGGTTGCCGACGTAGGTGTAGGGGTTCGTGTTGCAGACGACGGTGAAGTAGCCGTCGTCGACGTGGTCGCCGTCGGGGAAGCACACCCGGAAGTGCGGCTTGGTGCGGTCGTAGTGGTTCATCCAGGCGTTGAGACCGGCCCAGGCGAACAGCGGGTGGCCGGCCCAGCGCTTGAGGCCGGCCCGCTTCTCCACCTGCTCGACCAGGGCGGCGTCGAACCCGGCGCCGACGTGGAAGCAGAAGTAGCGGCCGTTGACCGAGCCGAGGCCGACCCGCTCGATCGATCGGGCCTCGAGGGCCTCGAGCAGGACGGCGGTGGCCTCGATCGGGTCGTTCGGCAGGCCGAGGGTGCGGGCGAAGACGTTGGTCGACCCGCCGGGCAGGACCCCGAGGGCGGTGGAGGACCCGGCCAGCCCGTTGGCCGCCTCGTTCACCGTGCCGTCGCCGCCGAGCACGACGACCACGTCGGCCCCCTGGGCGGCGGCGCCCTGGGCCAGGCGGGTGGCGTGGTCGCGCCGGGCGGTCTCGACCAGCTCGACCTCGTGGTCGCCGGCCAGGGCCTTGCGGATGACGACGCGGGTCCGGGCGGTCACCGACGAGGAGAACGGGTTGACCACCAGCACGACCTTCACCGGCGCCGACGGTAGGCGGCGGCCGGCCGCACCGGCGAGGCGACGGTCCGAGGCGACGGTCTGGAACGGGCCCCGTCGGTCTGGAAGGATTCGGGGGCGTCGACGCGGTCGGGGGATCACGGCGGCCTGGGAGGAACCGATGTCGATCTCGCCGCGGCCCCGTCGGGCCCGTCTGCTCCTGGGCGCCGTCGCCGCCGTGTCGGTGCTGCTGGGCGCCACCGCCTGCCAGCCCCGGCCCGTGGCCAAGGACAAGGTGGTGATCTTCGTCCACGGCTGGAGCGCCCTCGGCAACGGCAACAACTGCGCCAACAACTTCGGCTCGCTCGAGTCCAGCCTCCGGGCCGACGGGTTCACCGGCGCGTTCGTGACCGTGGGGTACTACGACAGCGACTCGAACTGCGACGTCAACCTGCGGAGCTGGAACAGCTCGATCAGCAACAGCACGTCGTGGGAGGACCTGTCGAAGACGTTCTCCCAGTACGTGTACACGACCTACACGTCCAAGGGGATCACGGTGGACCTGGTCGGCCACTCGATGGGCGGCCTGATCATCCGCGGCGCGGTGAAGGGCTCGGCCCACGGCGAGTCCGGCTTCTCGGCCCCGCTCAAGGTGGAGGACGCGGTCACCCTCGCCGCCCCCCACGACGGCGCCGCCTGGTACTCCTACGGCTGCCTGTGGGGCCAGTGCTCCGGGCTCAAGCCGGGCAGCGACGAGATCGAGTGGGTCCAGCAGGACGGCAACCCCCAGGGCACCGGGGGCACCGAGTGGACCGTGCTCGGCTCGACCGACGACGACACCGTCCCGTCGGACTCGGCGATGCACATGGACCTGCCCGACGCTCGCAAGGTCGTCTACTCCGACATCGAGCACGGCGACTACATGAGCAACGCCACGGCGCAGGCCCGCACGGCCCAGGCGCTGTCGTCGCCGAACCTCTGATCGGCCGTCCCGGGCGCCGGCTCCGGGGAGTTGCTACCGGTCGGTAACCCCGGTGTCGCCCGGTCGGTGGAACCTCCGCCCGGCGATTTGTTCGGGCCCGGTCGGCCCACCAGAATCCGGGCCCATGAACGTCGTCGTCTGTGTCAAGCAGATCCCGGACCCCGCCGATCCCGGCGCGCTCAACGCGGATCACACCCTCAAGCGTGATGGCAAGCTCATCCTCGACGAGTCCGACTCGTACGGCGTCGAGATGGCCCTCCAGCTGGTCGACAAGGCCGGCGGCGGCGAGGTCACCCTCGTCTCGATGGCCCCCAACGGCGAGGTGTCCGGCCTGCGCACCGCCCTGGCGATGGGTGCGGCCAAGGCCATCCTGGTGAGCGACGACGAGCTGAAGGGCGCCGGCGCCCTGGACACCGCCAAGGTGCTCGCCGCCGCCATCGGCCGGGCCGAGGGCTACGACCTCGTGCTGGCCGCCACCGAGTCTTCCGACGGCTACACCGGCACCGTGCCGGAGCAGATCGCCGCCGTGCTCGGCCTGCCCTCGATCACCTTCGCCAAGTCGGTCGAGGTGGCCGACGGCACGGTCAAGGTCAAGCGCCAGACCGAGGCCGGCTACGACGAGTGCGAGTCGCCGCTGCCGGCGCTCGTCTCGGTCACCGCCGGCGTGGTCGAGCCCCGCTACCCCTCCTTCAAGGGGATCATGGCGGCCAAGTCCAAGCCGGTCGACACCGTCACCGTGGCCGACCTCGGCATCGACGCCGGCATCGTCGGCTGGGCCGGCGCCGGCCAGGAGATCATCGACGTGTCCGCCGCCCCCGAGCGCCAGGCCGGCGAGGTCATCGAGGACGACGGCGAAGCCCACCTGAAGATCGTCGAGTTCCTCGACGGCCTCAAGGTCCTCTGAGACCTCACACGGGGGCTCCGCCCCCGTGGACCCCCGAACGACTCGAACAACGAAGAGGAACGTCAACATGGCTCTTTCCAAGGTGTGGGTCCACGCCGAGCAGACCCCCGACGGCGCCGTCGCCCCGATCTCCCTCGAGATCCTGGCCAAGGCCCGTGAGATCGCCGATGTCGTCGAGGTGTTCACCGGCGGCGACGGCGCCGCGGTGGCCGCCACCGTCGGCGCCCACGGCGCGTCCAAGGTGTACGCCACCGGCGACCTCGGCGGCGGGCTCCAGGGCGTCCACGTGGCCGCCGCCCTCGCCGCCGCCATCGCCGGCGGCGAGGCCCCCGACGCCATCCTGGCCGGGACCACCTACGACGGGCGCGACATCGCCGCCCGCCTGTCGGTGGCGCTCGACCAGCCGGTGCTGACCAACAACTTCGACATCGAGGTGGGCGACGGCATCGTCGTGGCCACCCAGATCTTCGGCGGCACCCAGATCGTCAAGACGAAGTTCGCGGCCGGCGGCCCGGCGATCGCGCTGTTCCGCCCGAAGTCGTTCGTGGCCGAGGAGACTGGCGGCGGCGCCGCCGAGGTCGCCGCCCTCGCCGTGCCGGACACCGGTGCCGCGGGTGCGGCCAAGTTGGTCGACCGCCACGTCGAGGAGACCACCGGCCCGAAGCTGGACGAGGCCGCCGTGGTCATCGCCGGCGGCCGTGGCCTCGGCGAGGCCGGCAAGTTCGAGCTGATCGAGGAGCTGGCCAAGCTGACCAAGGGGGCGCCCGGCGCCTCCCGGGCCATCGTGGACGCCGGCTGGGTGCCCTACAGCTACCAGGTGGGCCAGACCGGCAAGGTCGTGAAGCCCACGGTGTACCTCGCCGCCGGCATCTCGGGCGCCACCCAGCACATGGTGGGCATGAAGGGCTCCAAGAACATCATCGCGATCAACAAGGACCCGGAGGCCCCGATCTTCGGGATCGCCGACCTCGGCATCGTGGGCGACGTCCACAAGGTGCTGCCCAAGCTGATCGAGGCCTTGAAGGCCCGCTGATCCCTCGGGTGGACCAGCTGATCCGTTCGTCCGGGCCCCGGCCGTCGTGCCGGGGCCCGGTCGCGTCCCCGGACGGGCCCTCCGGCGGGAGGGCGGCGCGGTGAGGTTCGGTCGCGACCGACGCACCCGGGACGCCGCCCGGCGAGCCCTGCTCCAGGGGGCGGGGGTCAGCATCGACGTGCGGCTCCGGCGCACCTCGGCCCGCGGGTGGGGCGCGTGGACCCCGGCCCGGCTGACCTTCGACCCGCTACCCGACGGCCGGGTGCGCTGGCACGCCGAGGACCCGGTGGCGGTGGGCCTGCCGGCGGCCCACGGCCCCGTCGACGCCACCTTCGTCGAGGTGGCCGACCTCTGGACCCGCGGGGTGCGGTTCCGGTCCGAGGCGTTCTGGGGGCTCGACGCGGACATCGTCGTGCTGGGCTCGGAGCGCACCACGACCGAGCTGGCCATCGCCCCCGACCTGCTCGACGCCGCCCTCGGCCGCCTGCGGGTCCAGCTCGGCCCCGAGACCATCGGGGGCGGCCGTGGCGACCGGTAGCCTCGATCCGGTGCAGTCGGTGGGGGACGCCCTCGTGGACGACGAGCTGACGATCGACGAGCTGGCGGCGCGCGTCGGCATGACCGTGCGCAACATCCGGGCCCACCAGTCCCGCGGGCTGCTGCCGCCGCCCCGCATCGTCGGGCGGACCGGGCGGTACGGGCCGGCCCACGTCGAGCGCCTCGATCGCGTCCGGGCCCTCCAGGACGAGGGGCTGAACCTGGCGGCGATCGCCCGGTTGCTCGACGACGACCCGCTCACCGCGGTGGCCACCCGCCCCTTCCTCGACGTGGCCCCGGAGTACCGGACCGTCGACGACATGCGGGGCGCCTTCGGCCTGACCGAGGACGAGCCGGTGGTCGAGCGGGCCATCGCCATGGGATTGATCGCCGTCGACGAGGCCGCGGAGGACGATCCGCGGGTGCGGGTGGAGGTGCCCCGACTGGTGACGGTGGCCGAGCAGCTCACCGCCCAGGGCGTGCCGCTCGAGGCCATGTTGGACGTGGTCGGGGTGCTCCAGGAGTCGAGCCGGGCCGTCGCCGCCGCCTTCATGGCCTTGGCCGACCGCCATCTCGTGGCCGGCGTCCTCGAGGCCACCGGCGGCGAGCTGGGCGAGCTCCAGGAGGCCGTCGAGCGCCTCCAGGTCCAGGCCAGCGCGGCGTTGGAGGCCACCTTCAACCGGGCGATGGCCGACGAGATCCGCGCCTACCTCGCCCCGCCGGCCGACTGACCGCCCCGCCGAGGTGTCCCCCCGCGCACGACGGGCCCGTCCCCACCCGAACCGGATGCTCGCGGTCGAGGTGGCCGCGCTCGTCGTCGCCCTCGTGCCGATCCTCGTGGTGGTGGTGTGGGCGGTCCGGGCCGGGTGGTTGCCCCTCGGCGACTCCGGCCAGATCGCGCTCCGGTCGCGCGACGTGCTCACCCGCCACCAGCCCGACCTCGGCTCCTGGTCGTCCAGCTCCCAGCTCCTCGGCGAGGACCTGAACAACCTCGGGCCGATGCAGGTCGAGCTGCTGGCGCCGTTCACCCGGTGGTCGCCCTTCGCCGGCACCGCGGTGGGCGCCGGGGCGCTGGCGGCCGCGTGCACGGTGGGGGTGTGGGCGGTGGCGCGGCGGCTGGCCGGGTCGGTCGGCGCGGTGGCGGCGATGGCCGCCACCGTTGCGCTCGAAGCCTCGATGGGGACCCAGGCGCTGTTGGAGACCCGCCAGCAGCTCGCCCTGCTGTTCCCCTGGTGGTTGCTGCTCTGGCTGGCGGTCGCCCTGTGGCGGGGGGAGCGGTGGGCGCTGGCCCCGACCGCCTTCGTGGCCAGCCTGGTCGTGCAGACCCACTTCTCGTTCATCTACCCGGCGGCGGTGGTGCTGGTCGTGGCGCTGGTGGCGCCGGCGGTGCGGCGGCTCGTGGGCCGGGCGCCCGACGGGGAGCCGCCGACCAGTGAGGACCCGGCGCCCCCGCGACGGTCGTACGCGCCGCTCCTCGCCGCCGCGGTCGCGCTGGCCTGCTGGGCCCAGCCGTTGTGGGACCAGTGGTTCGGGAGCGGGAACCTCGGACGGGTGCTGTCCCACGGCGGCGGCTCGGGCTCGACGCCCGGCGCCCGGGCGCCCGGCCTCGGCGTCGGTGCCGAACTGGTGGCCCGGACCACGCTGCGGCCGCCGTTCTGGTTTCCGCGGTCGATGGGCGAGGCCCTCGACCCGCCGGTCCTCGCCGGACGGGTCCACCCCGGTGCCGGGACCTGGCTGACCCTTGGCCTCTGGGTGGTCGCCCTGGCGGGCGCGGCGGCGGTGGGCCATCGCCGACAGCACCGCCTCGTCGTGGCGCTGGCGGGCACGTCGATCGCCGCGCTGGTGGGCGCGGTGGTGGCCGCCGCCCAGATCCCGCCGAGCAGCTTCGGCGTGTACCCGCCGCAGAACTACTACTGGATGTGGCCGATCGGGTTGCTGGCCTGGCTGGCGCTGCTGGGCGCGGTGCTCGAGGGGGTCGCCGCCTTCGAGCGGCCCGGCGTCGTGTCGGCCTTCCTCGTCCGCCGGCGGCGGTGGTCGATGGCGGTGGCCGGCCTGGCCGCCGCCGTGATCCTCGCCGTGCCGACCGTGGCGCCGGCGTCGAGCTTGCCCTACGTCCACCGCGAGGCGACGCGGGGCCCGACGCCGGGCCGCGCCGTGATCGACGGCACCGATCGGGCCCTCGACGGGCTGGACCTCGACGGCCCGGTCGTCGTCGACTTCACCCGCGACCTCAGCTTCACCAGCTACCGCTGGACGGTGCCGGCGATCATCCGCGACCGCGGGGGCGACATCACCTTCGACGCCGGCACGACCGACCTGCGGCGCTTCGGCCGAGAGCGCTGCGACGGCGGGCGGGCCCGCTGGCGGCTCTACGTCGAGAGCGGCGCCGGCGTGGCCAGCGGCTCGGCCGACGAGGAGGAGATCCTGCTGGCCGCCGTGCACGACCCCTACGGCTTCGACGCCCGGTTCGTGCTCGTCCCCGCCGACCGGGGCGCCGCGCCGCGCTGTCCCGGGTCCTGAGGCGCCCGGTTTCGCGGCGCTAGACCAGCGGCCAGGGGTGGCGGTGGCCGGTGTCGTCGTGGGGGAGGCGGCCCTCGGCGAGCACGGCCCGGGCTCGGGCCCGGAGCGCGTCCCGCTCGAACGGGTCGAGCAACTCGGCGAGCGACGCCGGCAGGTCTCGGGCGAGGAAGCGATCGAGGTCCTCGGCCAGATCGGCGGGCAGCGGGTCACCGGCGAAGTCCCAGATCACTGTCCGCAGCTTCGGCTCGTGGTGCAAGCACAGGCCGTTGTCGATGCCCCAGAGGTGGCCGGCGGCGTCCACCAGGACGTGGCCGCCCTTGCGGTCGGTGCTGTTGGCCACGAGGTCGAACACGGCCATGCGCAGGAGCTGGGGGTGGTGGGCCGGGTCGTCGAGGAGCGTGAAGTAGTGCTCGGAGAAGTCGGCGTCGACGAAGCGCTGGACCGAGCCGATGCCGAGCGGGCCGTCTCGCACCACCGTCTCGGGCACGACCTCCCAGCCGAGGGCGCGGGCCAGCTCGTAGGCGCCGGCCTCGCGGCGGTAGAGGCCGTCGGGGAAGTCCCACAGCGGCCGCTCGCCCCGGTGCGGCTTGTAGATCGCCCGGCCGAGGGGCTCGACCCCGTCCCCCTCGTCCTCGCCGGCGTCGTCGCGGTCGTCGCGGTCGTCGTCGTCGCCGGCGCCGTCGTGGGACCGGTCGTCCGGCGCCCGCAGCTCGCAGAGGAACGTGGCGTTCGAGCTCCAGGGCATGCGGCCGACGACCACGAGGTCCGCGACGGCCAGCTCCGACCGCTCGGCCGCCGGGTCAGTTGAGCCGGGGACAGGCATGGCCGCTCGGGTCGATCGGCTGCTCGCAGAGCCGGCAGCGGGGCCGGCTGGAGGCGGCGAGCTCGTCGACCTGGGCCACCAGGCCGCGCACCTGCTCGGGGCGGAGGTGCACCCGCAGGTGGGCGGGATCCTCGGCCACCTCGCCGTCCTCGTCGATCAGCAGCTCCTCGAGCAGGACGACGAAGCGTCCCCGCCCGCGGTCGACGCCGATGCTGATCGACCCGACCACCCAGGCCAGCTCGGTGGGCGGCAGCGCCTCGGCCGGGCCGATCTCGTCGCCGTCGGGCGGGAGGTCCGCCAGCAACCGCCCGAGGTGATCGGCCAGCGCCACCGCCTGCTGCTTCTCGCACTTCACCGCCGCCTCGACGCCGTCGCCGAAGGCCTGGAAGAAGAACACCCGGTGCCCGGGGTCGCCCACTGTCCCCACGGTGAAGCGGGCCGGCGCCTCCAGCTCCCAGCTCTCGCTCACGACGGGGCCAGCTTCGTCAGGTCGTCCCCGGTGGAGTTCACCGCCAGCACCACCGGCCCGCCCGGGGTGACGAGCAGGGCGCTGACCGAGCACGGCGAGACGACGATGCGCTGGAACAGGTCGAGGTGGGTGCCGACCGCGCTGGCCACCGCCGCCTTGATCGGGTCGGCATGGGACACCGCCACCACCACGCCGCCCAGGTGGCGTTCGACCAGCCGGTCCACCGCCGAGACGATGCGCTGTTGCATCTCGGGGAACGACTCGCCGTTCGGGAAGCGGAACCCGCTCGGATAGCGCTGGACGGTCCGCCACTCCGGGAGCTTGGCGAGGTCTTTGAGCTGCGCCCCGGTCCACGCCCCGAAGTCGCACTCGAGCAGGCCGCGCTCGACGCGGACCCGCAGGCCGCGGGCCTTGGCGATCGGTGCCGCGGTCTCGCGGGTGCGCTCGAGCGGCGAGGCGTACACCGCGTCCACCCGGGGGAGGGCGGCGATCCGGGCGGCGACGGCTTCGGCCTGGGCCCGTCCGGCGTCGGCCAGGTGCAGGCCCGGGGCCCGCCCCGGGAGGGTGGCCCCGGTGGTGGGGGTCTGGCCGTGGCGCACCAGCAGGACCAGGGTGGCGTCCGGGGCGCGATCGCGGGCTCGGGAGCGGGACGAGGCGGCCATGGCGGCGACCAACCTACCGGCGCCCCCGGTCGGTCCGGCCCGGCGGTACCGTCGGCCGGTGGACGATCCGAGCGGCTCGGCGGGCCTGGCGGCGCTCGAGGCCGAGGTGGTGGCCTGCCGCGCCTGTCCCCGGCTGGTGGCGTGGCGCGAGGAGGTGGGTCGGGAGAAGCGGGCGGCCTACCGCGACGAGACCTATTGGGCGCGTCCGGTCCCGGGCTTCGGCGACCCGGAGGCCCACCTGATCGTGGTCGGCCTGGCGCCGGCCGCCCACGGCGCCAACCGAACCGGGCGGATGTTCACCGGCGACCGATCCGGTGACTTCCTCTACGCCGCCCTCCACCGGGCCGGCTACGCCAACCAACCCACCAGCACGTCTCGCGGTGACGGCCTGGCGCTCGACGGGGCGTGGATCACCGCACCGGTGCGGTGCGCGCCCCCGGCCAACAAGCCCGCCACCGACGAGCGGGACCGGTGCCGGCCGTTCCTCGAGCGCGAGCTCGACCTGCTGGCCCGGGCCCGGGTGTTCCTCGCCCTCGGCGCCTTCGGCCTCCAGGGCCTCGCCGCCCACCTCGACGTGCGGCCCCGGCCCCGGTTCGCCCACGGCCTGGAGGTGCCCCTCGCCGACGGACGCCACGTGCTGGCCAGCTACCACGTCAGCCAGCAGAACACCTTCACCGGCACGCTCACCCCGGCGATGCTCGACGCCGTCCTCGCCCGGGCCCGCGAGCTGGGCGGCTGAACCGCCGAGCGCCCCGGCGGCGGCCTGAGGAGGAGGGGCCGGGACGACCCGGCCGCGGGGTCGTCCCGGCGGTGCGCCGGGACCGCCGCTCGGGCGCATGGGTACCCTCCAGAGCCTGCGCCCAAACCTGGAGTCCGGAATGCCCGATGCCGATCCCGAGCCGCCCGCCGGCCCTCGCTGGACCGACGACCACTGCCACCTGCACCTGCGGGGGGCGTCGGCCGAGGAGGTCGCCGAGCAGGTCGATCGGGCCCGGACGGCGGGGGTGGCCCGGATGATCACCGTCGGCTGCGACGTGGCCGATTCCCGGGCGGCGATCGCGGTGGCCGCCGCCCACGACGGCGTGTTCGCCACCGCCGGCGTGCACCCCCACGAGGCGGCCGGCGGCATCGACGGCCTCGTCGACCTGCTCGACCGGCCCGAGGTGGTGGCGGTGGGCGAGTGCGGGCTCGACCACCACTACGACCACTCGCCCCGCCCCGAGCAGCGGCGGGCCTTCGAGGCCCAGATCGGCCTGGCGCTGGCCCACGATCTCGCGCTCGTCATCCACACCCGCGAGGCGTGGGACGAGACCTTCGAGATCCTGGCCGCCACCGGCGTGCCGCCGCGCACGGTCTTCCACTGCTTCACCGGCGGCCCGGCCGAGGTCGAGCGGTGCCTGGCCCTCGGGGCGATGGTCTCCTTCAGCGGGATCGTGACGTTCCCCTCGGCCGGCGACGTGCGCGAGGCCGCCGCCCGCTGCCCGCTCGATCGGGTGCTGGTCGAGACCGACTCGCCCTACCTCGCGCCGGTGCCCCACCGGGGCCGACCCAACCGGCCCGACCTCGTCCCGGTGGTCGGCGCCGGCCTGGCCGAGGCCATGGGCTGCACCGTGGACGACCTCGCCGAGGCCACCTGGGCCAACGCCACCCGCACCTACCGCCTGCCCGCCTGAGCGGCCGACGAGGGCAGGCCGACCCCCGCCGGGTCGCGTTCTGTTGCGGTTGGGTGACGAGAGGTCGTAACGTCGCCGTTTCATGCACCCCGACGAGCCCGTGGTCGAGCTCCCGATCGGTCCGCGCGGTCGCCGAGCCCGGCGCCGCCGCAGGGCTCGCCGCCTCCTGCGGGTCGTCGCCGTGCTGGCCGTCGTCGGTCCGGCCCTGGTGCTGCTGGCCGGTCGTCGCCCCACCCCGGTCGACGCCGAGGGCCCCCAGGCGCTGCACACCCAGGCCGGCCTGACCTTGTCGTCGCCGGCCCCGAGCACCACCGTCGAGGAGATCCGGTCGCTGCGGGCCGTCGCCCCCGCCACCACGGTGCCAGGAGCGACCACGACCACCGCGGCCCCGGTGGGCCAGGAACGCTCGTCGGCGCCCACCACCACCACGGCCCCCGCGTCGGAGGGCGCCGCCCCCACCGGCAGCGCCGCCGCCGAGGTGCCCCCGGCGTCGGCCGCCGCGCCCGCCGAGGCGCCGGCTCCCACCGCCCCGCCCACCACGGCGCCGCCCACCACGGCGGCACCGACCACGGCGCCACCGACCACGGCCCCGCCCACCACCGCGCCCCCCACCACCGCTGCCCCCGCCAAGCCGGCCGGCGGCAGCCAGCGCGGCCAGGCCACCTGGTACCGCTGGAAGGCCGGGAACTGCGCCCACAACAGCCTGCCCAAGGGCACGGTGGTCACCGTGACCAACCTGGCCAACGGCAAGTCCACGTTCTGCGTGGTCGGCGATCGGGGGGCGTTCCGTTCGCCCACGATCATCGATCTCGACGCCTCGGTGTTCGCCCAGATCGCCCCGCTGGGCGCCGGGCGCATCAACGTCGCGATCTCCTGGTGAGCCGCGCCGAGCGGTGACCCACACCCGCCGCTCGCTCGTCGACCTGCTCGAACGCCACGGCCTCGATCCGAGCCGGGCCCTCGGCCAGAACTTCGTCGTCGACCCCAACACGGTCCGGCGCATCGTCCGCCTCGCCGGCGTCGGCCCCGGCGACCCGGTCGTGGAGATCGGTGCGGGGCTCGGCTCGCTGACCCTCGCGCTGGTCGAGGCCGGTGCCGAGGTGACCGCGGTGGAGATCGACCGCCACCTCCTGCCCCTGCTGGAGGAGGTGGTGGCCGGCGCGGCGCCGCCGGTGCGGGTGGTGGCCGGCGACGCCATGCGCCTCGACTGGCCCGAGGTGCTCGGTGGGAGGTCGGGCTGGGCGCTGGTGGCCAACCTCCCCTACAACGTGGCCACCCCGCTGGTCCTCGACCTCCTGCGGGACGCGCCGGCCATCGAGCGGATGTTGGTCATGGTCCAGAAGGAGGTGGGGGAGCGCCTCGCCGCCGAGCCCGCCACCGCGGCCTACGGGATCCCGTCGGTGAAGGTGGCGCTGCGGGCCCGGGCCCGCGTGGTGGGCACGGTGGGGCCGGACGTGTTCCTGCCCCGCCCTCGGGTCGACTCGGCGCTCGTCGAGATCGTCCGGCTCCCCGCGCCCGCCACCGACGCCGACCCCGACCTGCTGGTCGACCTGGTCGAGACCGCCTTCGGCCAGCGGCGCAAGATGCTGCGGCGTTCGCTCGCCGGTCGGGTGGCCGACGACGCCTTCGCCCGCGCCGGCGTCGACCCCACCGACCGGCCCGAGCGGCTGGGCATCGAGGCGTGGGGCCGTCTGGCCGGCGCGGTGGCCGCCTCCTGAGCCGACGTCGATCGGCGCCGATGGCCACCTCCTACGATCCGACCGTGCCCGCCCCGTCCGGTCCCGGTGCTGCGTCGTTCGAGCGGGCGCCGGCCAAGCTCACCGTCGGCCTGCGGGTCGTGGGCGTGCGGGCCGACGGGCTCCACCTCGTCGACGCCGAGATGGTCACCGTCGACCTGTTCGACGACCTCGAGATCACCGAGGGCCCCGGCCTCGACCGACTGGAGATCCGGGGGGCGACCGGCCTGCCGGTGGTGGCCGACGACGACAACCTGGTCCGGCGGGCGCTGCGGCTGGTGGAGCGGTCCGCGCGGGTCGTGCTGACCAAGCGCATCCCGGCCGGGGCCGGCCTGGGCGGGGGGTCGGCCGACGCCGCCGCCGTCCTGCGCTGGGCCGGCTTCGACGACGAGGTGGCCGCCGCCGAGCTTGGCGCCGACGTCTCGTTCTGCCTTCGGGGCGGCCGGGCCCGGGTCACCGGGATCGGCGAGCAGGTCGAGGCGCTGGCGCCCGAGCCGCGCTCGTTCACCCTGGCCACCCCCCCCTTCGGCTGTTCGACCCCGGCGGTGTACCGGGCCTGGGACGACCTCGGCGGGCCCCGGGGCGCCGGCCCCAACGACCTCGAAGCGGCGGCGCTGCGGGTCGAGCCGCGGCTCGCCGAGTGGCGTGACGAGCTGGCCCGGGCCACCGGCGAGCGCCCGATCCTGGCCGGTTCCGGCAGCACCTGGTTCGTGCCCGGCGAGTTCCCCGGCGCCGGCCGGGTGGTGCGGACCGTCGGTTGGAACGGCTCGGAGTGGTCCCACTAGGTTGGCGCCACCATGGGTTCACTGATCAAGAAGCGCCGCAAGCGCATGCGCAAGAAGAAGCACAAGAAGATGCTGAAGCGCACCCGTTGGCAGCGCCGGGCCGCCGGCAAGTAGCCACCGGGTCCGCATCCAGCCCGAGTCCGCAGGACGGCCGCCCTCTCGGGGGCGGCCGTTCGCCGTTCCCGGGCAACGGTTCGCGGCGGCGACCTGTTGTCGGCGGCGGCGGATTGCCGTACGATTGCCGTACATGGGAGCCGCCACCCGCACGAGTCGCCTCGAGGTTCGCACCACGCCGGCCGATCGGTCCTTGATCGACCGTGCGGTTGCGGCCAGCGGGGTGGACCTGACGACGTTCGTGGTCGCCAGCCTCACCGATGCCGCAGCTCGGGTGCTCGCCGATCGAGCCGACTTCGCACTCGGACGGGAGGCCTGGGACGCTTGGGAGGCGATCAACGCCGGGCCGTCCCGTGACCTCCCTGCGGTCCAGGCGCTCCTCGACCGGCCATCGCCGTTCGTCGGGTGAGCGGGGGCTACCGGGCGCCGAGACCGATCGACGCAGGCGACGAGGTGGCCGCCTTCGCGTGTCGCTCGAGCGAGCAGACCGCGTGGCTCCGTCACCACGCCAGGCACGCCAACGCCGCCGGCACGGCGAGGGTCCACGTGGTGACGACGGTCGATACCCCCGAGGTCGTTGCGTACTACGCCTGGTGCATGGCGTCGGTGCGTCCCGCCGACCTCCCCGATCGGCAACGCAAGGGCGTCGGCTCCTACCCACAGCCGGTCGCGCTGCTGGCCCGCCTCGGCGTCGACACCGGACACGAGGGCCGAGGGCTCGGCAGCGGCCTCTTGGCCGACGTGATCCGCCGCACGGTGGCGTTGGGCGCCGAGATCGGGTGCCGCGCCCTGCTCGTCCACTGCCAGGACGACGATGCCCGACGCTTCTACCTCCGCCACGCCCGCGAGTTCGAACCGTCGCCCACCGATGACCTGCATCTCACCCTGCTGATGAAGGACCTTCGGCGCCTCCACCTGGGGTGAACTCGGGCCCGGGGGCCGGCCCGCCGCCTTCTAACGTGGGCCGACCGTCGGGGGTAGTTCAGTTGGTAGAACGCCGGCCTTTGGAGCCGGTTGTCGCAGGTTCGAGCCCTGCCCCCCGAGCCGCTGCTCGCTACCGCTCCGGCCTCGCACCGTCGCCTCCGGGCGGACGCGCTAGACCGGACCGCATGTCGGAACGCAACCTCTCGGCGATCGTGCTCGCCGCCGGCGCCGGCACCCGCATGCGGTCGTCGCGGCCCAAGCCGCTGCACCTGCTGGCCGGGCGGGCGATGCTGCGCTACGTGCTCGACTCGCTGGCGGACTGCTCGGTCGAGCAGGTCGTGGTGGTGGTCGGCCACGGCGCCGAGCGGGTGACCAAGAAGCTCCAGGGCGAGGAGCTCGACCTGGCGGTCACCTTCGTCGAGCAGCACACCCAGGACGGCACCGGCGACGCGGCCAGCGTCGGCCTGACCGGCCTGCCCGACGACGACGGTCCCGAGGCCGACGATCACGACGTGCTGGTGCTGCCGGGCGACATGCCGCTGCTCCGGCCGGCCACCATCGCCGCGCTGGTGGCCGCCCACCGCGAGGCGGACGCCGCCTGCACCGTGCTGACCGCCGTGGTGGCCGACGCCGGTGCCTACGGGCGGGTCGTGCGGGGCAAGGACGGCCAGGTCGTGCGGATCGTCGAGCGGGCCGACGCCTCGCCCGAAGAGATCGAGCTCGACGAGATCAACACCGCGGTCTACTGCTTCCGCCGCTCGGTGCTGGCGCCGGCGTTGCGTCGGATCAGCCCGGCCAACGCGCAGGGGGAGTACTACCTGACCGACGTGGTGGCCGTGTTGCGCGACGCCGGCTACCGGGTCGGGGCGGTGCAGGTGGACGACCCGGCCGAGGCCGAGGGGATCAACGACCGCCTCCAGCTCGCCGCCGCCGAGGCCGAGATCCGGCGGCGCACCAACGAGCGGTGGCTGGCCGCCGGGGTCACCCTCGTGGATCCGGCCACCACCTACCTCGACAGCACCGTCGTGCTCGGCCCCGACGTCACGCTCTTCCCCGGCACGATCCTCCAGGGCTCCACCGTGGTGGGCGCCGGCGCCGAGATCGGCCCGCACACCCGCCTGGTCGACTGCGTGGTGGGCGCCGGCGCGGTGGTCGAGCAGTCCAACGGGCGAGACGCCGAGGTCGGCGCGGACGCCACCGTCGGGCCGTTCGCGGTGCTGGCGCCCGGTGCGTCGGTGCCGGAGGGGGCCACCACCGGGCCGTTCCACGCCGCCACCGGTCCCGACGATGCGTGACGCCGGGCTGAACGACCGTCGAACCCGGGGAACGGGCCTCGCGGCCGGAACCTAGACTCGCCCCACCGTCGACGGCCGCCGGGGTCGTTCCACAGGGAAGGGCGCCGGGGTGGAGCTCGTCACCAAGAAGAAGCTGCTGCTCTACTCGGGGAGCGCGCACCCCGCGCTGGCCCAGGAGATCGCCGAACACCTGGGCGTGCAGCTCGGGGAGGCGAACCTGCGTACCTTCGCCAACGGCGAGTTGCACTGCCGGTACGACGAGAGCATCCGCGGCGCGGACGTCTTCATCATCCAGACCCACGCCGGGCCCGACGTGAACTCGGCGGTGATGGAGCAGCTGATCATGCTCGACGCCGCCAAGCGGGCGTCGGCCAAGCGCATCACCGCGGTGATCCCGTACTACGGCTACGCCCGCCAGGACCGCAAGGCCGAGGGCCGCGAGCCGATCAGCGCCAAGCTGGTGGCCGACCTGCTCACCGTGGCCGGCGCCGACCGGGTGGTGTCGGTCGACCTCCACACCGGCCAGATCCAGGGGTTCTTCGACAAGCCGGTCGACCACCTCACCGCGCTGCCGATCCTGATCGAGTGCGCCCGGACGGCGGGGCCGGTGGAGGACCTCGTGATCGTCGCCCCCGACGCCGGCGGCGTGAAGGCGGCCAAGCGCTTCTCGAACCGCCTCGAGTGCGACCTCGCCTTCGTCAACAAGATGCGGCCGAAGGGCGTGGCCAACGAGGTGGTGGCGTCCAACGTGATCGGCAACGTGGCCGGCAAGCGCTGCCTGCTGCTCGACGACATGATCGACACCGGCGGCACCCTCGTCGCCGCCGCGGACCTGCTGGTGTCCGAGGGCGCCACCGAGGTGTGGGCCATGGCCACCCACGGCCTGCTGTCGGGGCCGGCGGTCGATCGCCTGAAGAACTCGGTGATCGAGAAGGTCGTGATCACCAACACCCTCCCGCTGCCGCCCGAGAAGCGGTTCGACAAGGTCGAGGTGCTCTCGATCGCCCCGCTGATCGGCGACGCCATCAGCGCGGTGTTCGAGGACGAGTCGGTCAGCGAGATCTTCGACGGCGAGAACCAGAAGTAGCCGCCCCGTTGCCCGGGCCGCCCGAGGCCGGGCAACGGGCTGGCCTGCGCTCAGGAGTAGGGCTTGGCGACGATCGACACCCAGTTGTGGCGCTCGTCGTAGGTCCACGGCTTGGCGCCGGGCTGGGTCAGGGTCTTGGTCGAGCGGTTCCAGTCGTAGGGCTGGAACGGTCGGAAGGTGAGCGTGCTGCCCGTGCCCCAGACGCGAACTCCGGTCTGGCTCGATCCACCGCGGATGGTGAGCTGATCTGACCCACTGCTCGCCGGCATGATCAGCTGCACCCTGGCGGGGAGCCAGATCCGTCGTCCGTTGTAGGTCACCCAGGTCTCGGTGCTGCGGAGCTGGACGTCGATCACGTCGAGCCCGCCGGTCGATCCGGTGGTGGTGTCGGCGTTGATGAGCGCGTTGATCACCACCGGGCTCCATCGCACCCGGGTGTCGTCGACATCGACGTTGTACTGGGTCGGGGTGGCGTCGGTGGGACCGAGGATGCGGTCGGCCCCGGTGCCGCCATCGAGGTCGACCCGGAACCCGAAGCTCGTCAGGCCTGCGAACCCGTCGTGGCGAACCACGTCGTCGCCTGGGCCGCCCATCACCGCGGAGGTCGGAAGGACCTGGCCCACCGTGGTTCCGGGGACGTGGACGACCTGCAGGTCGTCGTTGCCCTCGCCGCCGTTCACCTCCGCACGCACGTTGTCCCAGGTGCGCACGAGCGCACGATCGTTCCCAGCGCCGAGAAGGACATCGATCGTCCGCGACGCGTCCGTGGAGATCCGGCGCATGTCGACCTCGACCGCATCGTCGCCCGATGACCCGTAGATCTGCACGGCGAGGATCTGGCACGAGTTGGGGAGGACCACGCCGCTGGCCGGCCCCTGGTCGGTGAAGACGATCAGGTGGTTGCTGGTGTAGGTGCAACGCAGCTTGAAGGAACGTGCCGTGGTCATCGTGAGCTTGATCGTCCCCGCCCGAAAGGCGCCAAGGGCCGAGGCGCCGGTCGGGTAGGCCACGCCGGGGATCGGCGGGAGCGGCTCCTCGGCCGCCGCCGGCCGGGCCACGCCGGCGAGGCAGGCGGCGGCGAGCAGGGCGGTGACTCCGAGGCGGAGCCCTCGACGGAGGTGTCGGGCGGCGGTCATGGCGATCCTTTCGACGGGACCGTCGGGTCGGACGGTCTCGACGCGCGGCCCGGACGGGGGCGCACGAACGGGCGGGCGGAAACGGCGGACCCGATCGGTTCCGCCGAGGGGGGCCTCCCGCCGATGCGGCGGCGACGCCCCCGGACCAGTGTGACGCAGCGTAGTGGAATCTGTCAACGGCCACGCTCCGCGTTCACCCGATGTGACCACGGCGACACCCCTGGCGGTCGGTTGGGCCGACGGGTGGTCGGGTGCGTAGCGTGGTCGGTTCACAACCGAACATGCGCTCCGGCGCGATCTCTGAAGTAGGAGCTCCGATGGCTGAGATCAAGTTGCAGGCGGCCACCGGCCGCGCCACCGGCACCGGCCCGTCCAAGCGGCTGCGGGTCGAGGGCAAGGTCCCCGGCGTGGTCTACGGGCTGGGCGCCGACCCGGTGGCGGTCACGGTGGATTGGCGTCCGCTGCGGGCCGCCCTCACCACCGAGGCCGGCCTCAACGCCCTGATCGACCTCGACATCGACGGCGACGTCGCCCTCACGATCGTCAAGGAGCTCCAGCGCCACCCGATCCGCGGTGACGTGCTCCACATCGACTTCCTGCGGGTGAGCGCCGACGCCGAGATCACCGTGGACGTGCCGATCAACCTCGAGGGCGAGGCCGCCGAGGTCGAGCGCGAGGGCGGCACGGTCGACCACGTGCTCTTCGCCCTGTCGATCAGCGCCAAGCCGGCCGACATCCCCAACGAGCTGACCGTCGACGTGTCCGGGCTCGCCATCGGCGACACCGTGCGGGTCGGCGATCTCCAGCTCCCCAAGGGCGTCACCACCGACGTCGACCCCGAGGAGCCCGTGGTGCTGGCCCAGGTCAGCGCGGCGGCGATCGAGGCCGAGGCCATCGCCGAGGCCGATGCCGAGGTGGCCGCCGAGCAGGCCGAGGAGGCCGAGGCCGCCGCCGAGGGCGACGACGCCGAGGCCGGCTCCGACGACGGCGGCGACGCCGAGGACTGATCCGCTCGGATGGCGGTGGCGCGGGTCGGCCCGCGCCACCGCCCCGACGGACCTGGCCCCGCCGCCCCGCACGAGCATCGACGGCACCGATGGCCTTCCGATCCGCCGGTGAGCGCCGGGGCACGCCCGCGGACCTGCTGGTGGTCGGGCTCGGCAACCCGGGCGCCGAGTACGCCGGCACTCGCCACAACGTGGGCGCCGAGGTGGTCGACCTGCTGGCCGCCCGGCACGGCGGCCGGCTGAAGGCCGGCAAGGAGCGGGCGCTGGTGGCCGAGGTGCGCATCGGCGCCGGCCGGGTGGTGCTCGCGTTCCCGCAGACCTATTACAACGACGCCGGGCTGGCGGCGGCGGCGCTGCTGCGGCGCCACGGCGTCGACGACCTGCGCCGGCTCGTCGTCGTCCACGACGAGATGGACCTGCCGATCGGCAAGCTCAAGGTCAAGGTGGGCGGCGGGCTGGCCGGCAACAACGGCCTCAAGTCGATCAAGGCCCACCTCCACTCCGACGACTTCGTGCGGGTGCGCCTCGGCATCGGCAAGCCCGCCGGTCGCCAGCAGGGCGTCGACCACGTCCTGCGCCGCCCCGGCAAGGCCGACCGCGCCGAGCTCGACGTGGTGGTGGCCGAGGCCGCCGACGCCGTCGAGCTGCTCCTCGCCGAGGGCGCCGAGGCGGCGATGACGAGGTACAACCAGCGCTGACCGCCAACCTGCACGGGCTGGGCTGCGCCCCGGCGCGTTCCTCGTGCAGGTTCAGGGCCGACGGCAACGTGCACGGGCTGGGCTGCGGTCCGGCGTGTTCCTCGTGCGGCTTCGCGAGCGGGCGGTGGGCCGGCCGGGTCGGCCTGCAGGCGGGGTCGATAGCGTGGTGCCCCTTCGGCCCCCCGGTGCTGGCGCACCTGGGGCTCGTTCGCGCGTGGCTGCGGCCTCGCCTCCCGACCTGGAGTCTCCTGCCTTGGCCCTCACCGACCTCCCCGCCCTGCTGCGCGACGAGCCGGCGCTGCTCCAGGTGTTGGGGCGGTCCGCCGCCGTGCTGGCGGTGCCCGAGCCGGCGCGGCCGCTGACGATCGCGGGGCTGGCGACGGTGGGGTCGCGGCGGCCGATCCTGGTGGCGGCGCCCACCACCGCCGACGCCGAGCGGCTGGCCCACGACCTCGGCACCCTCCTCGGACCGGACCACGTCGAGCTGTTCCCGGCCTGGGAGACGCTGCCGTTCGAGCGGGTGAGCCCCGGCGTGGAGACGATGGGCCGGCGGATGCGGACGATCTGGCGGCTGCGCGAGGCCGATCGGCGGCCGGCGGTGGTCGTCGCCCCGGTGCGGGCCTTGGTGCAGCGGCTCGGGCCCCACGTCGAAGACGTCGAGCCGCTGGCGGTGCGGCCGGGTGAGCGGCGGGACCAGGGCGAGCTGGTGACCTGGCTGGGCACCCACGGGTACCGGCGGGAGGCCCAGGTCGAACACCGGGGCGAGTTCGCCGTGCGCGGTTCGATCGTCGACGTGTTCGGCGCCACCGACGACGGGCCGGTGCGCATCGACCTGTGGGGCGACGAGGTCGACCGCCTCACCGCCTTCTCGGTCAGCGACCAGCGCTCCACCGACGACCTCGACCACGTGGAGGTGTTCCCGGCCCGGGAGCTGCTGCCCACCGACGAGGTGCGGGCGCGGGCCGGGCGGCTGGTGGCCTCCGAACCGTGGGGTCGCGAGCAGTGGGAGCGGCTGGCCGACGGCGCCCTGTTCGACGGCATGGAGAGCTGGCTGCCGTGGCTGACCGACGGCGACCGCACGATCGTCGACCTCCTCCCCGACGCCGGGCTGGTCCTGCTGGTCGAGCCGCGGCGCCTCCGCGAGCGGGCCGAGGACCTCGCCGCCGAGGAGGCCGACCTCGCCGCCTCCCTCGCCCGCACCTGGGAGGTGGGCCACGACCGCGGGTTCCCCCAGCTCCACGCCCCCTTCGACGGGCTCTTCGCCGGCTCCGACGTCCCGGTGTGGTCGGTCACGGTCACCCCGGACGGCCCCGACGTGGCCACGGTGGCCGCCACCGGCTGGAACCCGGTGGTGGGCGACGGTGCCGGGCTGGTGGGCCAGCTCCGCCAGCTCCTCGCCGACGGCTACCGCGTGGTGGTGGCCGCCGACGGCGAGGGCTCGGCCCTGCGCCTCGGCGACCTGCTCCGCGACCAGGGCCTCGACCTGCCGGTGGAGGTGGGCGCGCTCGATCGGGGCTGCGTGCTCACCGGCGCCAAGCTGGCCGTGCTGGCCGAGCCGGACCTCACCGGGCGCCGCCGCGCCCACCGCGCCCCGCGGCCCCGCAAGCGCGACACCGCCGGGTTCTTCGACGGGCTCAACCCCGGCGACCACGTCGTGCACCACCAGCACGGCGTCGCCCGGTACGCCGGGATGGTCAAGCGGGCGATCGGCGGGGTCGAGCGCGACTACCTGCTCCTCGAGTACCGCGGCGACGACAAGCTCTATGTCCCCTCCGACCAGATCGACGCCGTCCGCCACTACACCGGCGGCGACTCGCCCAGCCTCTCCAAGCTCGGCGGCGGCGACTGGTCGAAGACCAAGGCACGAGTGCGGGCCGAGGTGGACGCGGTGGCCCAGGAGCTGGTGGTGCTGTACCAGACCCGCCTCCACAGCGAGGGCCACGCCTTCCCGCTCGACACGCCGTGGCAGCGCGAGCTGGAGGACGCCTTCCCGTATCGAGAGACGCCCGACCAGCTCAAGGCCATCGAGGACGTCAAGGCCGACATGGAGGCGCCCACCCCGATGGACCGCCTGGTGTGCGGCGACGTCGGCTTCGGCAAGACCGAGGTGGCGCTGCGGGCCGCGTTCAAGGCGGTGCAGGACGGCAAGCAGGTGGCGGTCCTCGTGCCCACCACGCTGCTGGCCACCCAGCACTTCCAGACCTTCAGCGAGCGCTTCGCCGCGTTCCCGGTGCGGGTCGAGGTGATGAGCCGGTTCCTCACCGCCGGGCAGGCCAAGGCGGTGGCGGCCGGGGTCACCGGCGGCGAGGTCGACGTGGTGATCGGCACCCACCGCCTCCTGTCGGCCGACGTGCAGTTCAAGGACCTCGGCCTGCTGGTGGTCGACGAGGAGCAGCGCTTCGGCGTGACCCACAAGGAGCAGATCAAGCAGCTCGCCACCGACGTGGACGTGCTCACCCTTTCGGCCACGCCGATCCCCCGCACGCTGGAGCTGAGCCTCACCGGCATCCGAGACCTCACGCTGCTCAACACCCCGCCGGCGGAGCGCCAGCCGATCCTCACCTACGTCGGCGAGTACGACGACCGGGCGGTGGCCGAGTCGATCCGCCGCGAGCTGCTGCGCGAGGGCCAGGTGTTCTTCGTGCACAACCGGGTGAAGGACATCGAGGCCACCGCCGCCCACCTGCGCGAGCTCGTGCCCGAGGCCCGAATCGCGGTGGCCCACGGCCAGATGGACGAGGGCACCCTCGAGAAGGTGGTGCTCGACTTCTGGGAGGGCCGCTTCGACGTGCTGGTGTGCACGACGATCATCGAGTCCGGCATCGACATGCCCACGGTGAACACGCTGGTGGTCGACCGAGCCGACCGCCTCGGCCTCGGCCAGCTCCACCAGCTGCGGGGCCGGGTGGGGCGCTCGGGCCAGCGGGCCTACGCCTACCTGTTCCACCCCCGCGACGTGCGCCTCACCGAGGACGCCTACGAGCGCCTCAAGACGATCGGCGAGGCCACCGAGCTGGGCTCGGGCTTCCGCATCGCCATGCGCGACCTCGAGATCCGCGGCGCCGGCTCCCTGCTCGGCACCGGCCAGAGCGGCCACATCGCCGCGGTGGGCTACGACCTCTACGTCCAGATGGTCCACGAGGCGGTGCAGGAGCTGAAGGGCGAACCGGTGCGCGAGCCGGCCGAGGTGAAGCTCGACCTGCCCCTCGACGCCCACCTCTCGGCCGACTACGTCCCCAAGGAGGACCTGCGGCTCGAGGCCTACCGGCGCCTCTCCGAGGTCACCCGCCAGGCCGAGGTGGACGACATCCGCGCCGAGTGGGAGGACCGCTACGGCCCGATCCCCGAGGCCGCGGCCCGCCTGCTCGACGTGGCCCGCCTCCGGGCCGAGGCCCACCGGCTGGGCGTCCGGGAGATCAACGTGACCAAGGGCCCCGCCTTCGGCGGCCCGGCCTGGACCGCCCGGGTGTCGCCGCTCGTCCTCAAGACCAGCCAGACCATTCGCCTGGCGCGCCTGTTCAAGGGCGCGGTCTTCAAGGAGGACCAGCAGCTCGCCATCTTCCCCATCGCCAAGACCCCCGACCTCGCCGGCACGATCGTCGAGCTGTTGCAGGCGCTCGTGCCCCCCACCGAGGAGGCGCCGGCGTAACGGGCTCCTCGGACGGAGGCGCCGACGACGCGCGAGGCTCCCCCCATGCAGGGGACCGGGTGGTGGACGAAGCGGCTGGCGATGGCGGTGCTGGTGGCCGGGTTGGGGCTGGCGTCGTGTTCGTCGGGGGACGGGTCCGACGGCGCGGGGCGGTCGGGCGGGTCGACGACGACGTCGACGGTCGCCGACGACGGCAAGGCGGAGGACGTGCCGGCGGTGAAGGAGCATCCGACCTTCACCGAGGGCGACTGCTGGTGGCCGCGGCCGGAGAACGCGCCGACGGACCTGACGATCACGTGCGGGACCGTCGAGGTGCCGTCGGACCGATCCGACCCCGACACCCCGATGCTCCACCTCGCCGCGGTGCGGCTGCACCGGGCGTCGGCCGATGCGTCGGCGCCGCCGCTCGTCTACCTCCACGGCGGTCCGGGTGGCTCGGCGCTGGTGGGCGGCCTCGGCGGGCTGCCGGCGCTCGACGTGCTCGCCGACCACGACCTGATCGCGTACGACCAGCGGGGGACCGGGCTGTCCACGCCGAGCCTGAACTGTCCCGAGAAGGAGGAGGCGATCCTCGACGCGCTGGGCGCGGCGGGGAGGTGGGACGACGAGTACGCCGCCAACCGCAAGGCGGTCCAGGCCTGCTACGAGCGGCTCTCCACCACCGAGGGCGTGCAGCTCGACGACTACGACACGCCGGCGTCGGTGGAGGACCTCGAGTCGATCCGGATCGCGATGGGCGTCGACACGTGGGACGTGTGGGGCGTCTCCTACGGCACCCGCCTCGGGCTCGCCTACGCCCGCACCCACCCGGAGCCGATCCGGTCGCTGCTGATCGACTCGGTGTACGCCCCGAACGTCGGCGGGGTCGAGCGGGCCCGGTCGCTGCCCGGCGGGGCGGTCGACCGCTTGGCGGCGGCGTGTGCGGAGCAGCCGGCGTGCGCCTCGGCCGACGGCGACGTGAGCGCGGAGCTGTCCAAGGCCGAGGCCGCCTTCGACGCCGACCCCGCCGAGCTGAGCGGCACCTTCGACCTCGACGGCACTCCGACGACGAGGGACTTCGTCCTCACCGGTCCAGATGTGCGGGCCGGGATGTTCGCCGCCCTCTACGACAGCGACCTGATCCCCGCGCTGCCCGGGATCATCCACGGCCTGGCGAACGGCGACCGCTCGATCCTGCCCACGTTCATCAGCACCGGCGTGCCCCGCCTCACCGACCTGACCGAGGGCGCGTTCTACTCGGTCGAGTGCGCCGACAACGGCCCGCTGCTCGACCCCGACGCCCAGGCCGAGGCGCTGGCCGATCCGGGGGAGGACGGGCTGATCGCCCTCGGCACCGCGGAGGCGTTCTGCGACGTGTGGCCGGTCGAGGCGGTCGATCCGTCGTTCAACGAGCCGGTCACCGCCGACGTCCCCACCCTCGTGATCGGCGGCACGCTCGACCCGATCACCCCCTACCCCGAGTCCAAGGCCCAGGCCGAGCGCATGCCCGACGCCACGTTCATGACCGTCCCCGGCGGCGGCCACGGCCCCGGGGGCGACAACGACTGCACCCGCTCCGCCCGCACCGCCTTCTGGCAGGACCCGTCGCTCCCCGACGGCCTCCCCGCCTGCGTCGCCGCCCTCACGATGCCCACCTTCGGCACCTGAAGCCGGGGCGCCGGCCGCCCCGCCGGTCGCTTGAACTTTGCGCCGAAACACACATCAGCGTCGGGTTTCGGCGCAAAGTTGCGCGGGCCGGGTTCGTCGCTCGCTCGAACTTTGCGCCGAAACACTCATCAGCGTCGGGTTTCGGCGCAAAGTTGCGCGGGGTGAGGTCGGGAAGGTCGGCGGGGAGCGGGGCGTTGAAGGGCTGATGCCCTGATCGCCCTGGGAGGCGCCGATGCCCCAGCACCTGTACAGCTTTCGTCGAGACCGATCCGTCGTCGACCACCGCCTCGCGCCCGGCACGCTGCGCCGGGTGGTCGGGTTCGCCCTTCCGTACCGCCTGCAGCTC
>WBZU01000253.1_pt2 | contig 47969 bp, 41 predicted proteins | sample 5204311 | NCBI WGS metagenome assembly WBZU01 (sample SAMN12344359, study PRJNA552823) | activated sludge metagenome | biome: Activated sludge suspended growth; feature: Nitrification reactor; material: Wastewater; isolation source: activated sludge from nitrification reactor of wastewater...
TTACGAAATAAAACACTGATAGAAATCAGTCGAAGCAACTACTCATCCAACATGAAAATAGCTTGCTTTAACTCTGAAAGTGCCTTCGTCTGCCTTTGATCTTGGGCAATACTACAGCCTTGTAAATAGGTTATTCTTGCCTTTTCTTTATCGCCCACCAATTCGTACAATTGGCCCAATTGATAGTATGCTCCTAAATAATTTTGATCCCTTTTTACGATTGTTTCTATTATTTCAATCGCCTTTAAGGGATTTCCTAATTTTTGAAGTTCAAGTGCATGGGCATAATTTAAAAAGGCATCCTCTGGTTCCTTTTCAAGTAACTTCTGCAAGGCTAGTAATCGTTCTGATTGCAGCATTAAATTTTATTGTGTTTTTGAATCAGGAATGAACTATCAAAGTTAGTTTATACAACTGACTTAAACTGTTGAAGAAAACGAATGTCATTTTCGAAAAACAACCTCAAATCATTGATTTTATATTTTAACATTGTAATGCGTTCTATGCCCATTCCAAAGGCAAATCCAGTATACTTGGTCGCATCAATTTTGCAATTGTTTAATACATTCGGATCTACCATACCGCAACCCAATATTTCAACCCAACCAGCTCCTTTGCAAATTGAACATCCTTTGCCCTCACAAAAAGGGCATGAAATATCCATTTCGGCGCTAGGTTCCGTAAATGGGAAGTAGGAAGGTCGCAACCTAATTTGCGTTTTATCTCCAAACATTTCTTTCGCAAAATAGAGTAGGGTTTGTTTTAAATCGGCAAAGGAAACATCGGTATCTATGTACAAACCTTCTACTTGATGAAATTGACAATGCGCCCTCGCGGATATGGCTTCGTTGCGATATACTCTACCCGGAGAAATAGTTCGAATGGGAGGTGCGGAATTCTCCATAACTCGCACTTGAACAGAGGAAGTGTGTGTGCGTAGTGCAATTTGGTTATCAATAAAAAAAGTGTCCTGCATGTCTCTTGCCGGATGTTCTTCCGGAAAATTCAGGGCAGAAAAATTATGCCAGTCATCTTCAATTTCAGGGCCTTCACTTACAACAAAACCTATTCGCGAAAAAATTGAAATAATTTCATTTCTAACTAAACTGAGAGGATGTCTTGAACCTAGCGAAAGAGGCATTGGTCGCGTTAAATCAACACCTGCTAGTTGATCGCTGCTCTTTCCGATAAAGTTATCTTTCAGTTCATTGATTTTATTTTGAGCACTATTTTTTAAAACGTTCAATACCTGACCCAATTCCCGCTTCTGCTCAGGGCTTACATTTTTGAATTCATCAAAAAGCAGAGTGACCAAACCTTTTTTACCAAGCATTTTTATTCGGAAGTTTTCAAGTTGTTCGGCACTTTCCGCACTAAATACTTCAATTTCCTTACTTAAACTTGCAATCTTTTCTTTCATCTTCTATTTATTTGAGAGTCTTTGTCCTGAACTCATATCGGCACTAATGGCAATCATCCTATTAAATTATGTGTGCAAAATAAGCGAATATCGCTATCACAGCCAAAAGTAAAATAAATAGTCGACTCAGCACAGATGCAATTAGCTAGTAAACACTATTAACAGTACATTAAACCTATTTTATACTAAAATTAAATACAATAAAGCAGTATTTAGTGCGTTTTGTGTTTTGAGAAAATAATTACTAAACTTGCGCCTCACTTATAAAAATCATAATTTTTAAACCAATTAATAACCAATAAATACAAAAAAATGAGCAGTACAAAATCAACACAAGAAAGTAGTTTCAAAGCCCTGTTTGCAGCTATTGTTATCCCAACCGCATTGGTGGTTTCCTGGATTATTTATAAATTTATTTTGGGCGCAGAGGCGAATTTCGATGCAGAAGGACATCCTGTTGCTGGAAACTATTTGGGAGTAATATATATGGGTGGACCAATTGTACCAATTTTAATTACAGTTAACTTATTGGTTTTAACTTTTTCTATTGAACGTTTTATTACCATTTCAAAAGCAAAAGGAAGTTCACGAGTTGAGCCATTTATTCGCAATGTAAAAAACTTAATGAGTTCTGATAAATTTGATGCTGCAATTGCGGAATGTGATAAACAAAAAGGTTCTATTGCTGCTGTTATTAAAGCAGGATTAGGAAAATATAAATACGTAGAAAATGATAACTCAATGGACAAAGAAGGCAAAATTGCTGCTATTCAAAAAGAGTTAGAAGAAGCTACTTCTTTAGAATTGCCAATGCTTTCTAAAAATTTAGTGATAATTTCTACTTGTGCTTCAATTGCCACTTTAATTGGTTTGATTGGAACAGTATTGGGGATGATTCGTGCATTTGCCGCACTTGCACAAGCCGGAGCACCGGATGCAACTGCACTTGCAACAGGTATTTCTGAAGCTTTGATTAATACAGCATTGGGTATTATCGGGTCAACCATTGCGATTATTATGTACAACTATTTTACAAACAAAATTGATACCCTTACTTACGGAATAGATGAGGCCGGATTTAGCATCGTGCAAACTTTTAATGAGAAGCACAAAGCTTAATTTTTGATTATAAAATTTTAACTACTCATTTAAATTCGCAAAGAAATGCCTAAAATAAAAGTTCCCCGCAGTAGTCCTTCGTTGGACATGACTCCGATGGTGGATTTGGCTTTCCTCCTGGTAACGTTTTTCATGCTTACCACACAGTTTAGAGCAACCGAGCCGGCAGTAGTTGATACTCCTTCCTCTATTTCTGAAAAAATATTGCCTGAAAACATCATGTTGATTTCTGTGGATCATGATGGGAAAATATTTTATTCAATTAGTGGACAGGAAACCAAAATAAAAACCCTTTTAGACATGGGAAAGCAATATAAAATTGATTTCACTCCCGAAGAACAAAAACGGTTTTCATTAATGACAAGTTTTGGTGTACCTATCAATCAACTGAAGCAATACATTGCTCTGTCTGAAACAGAAAAAGGTAAATATAAATCAACCGGAATTCCTACAGATACTACCGCCAGCAATGAGCTGAGTGACTGGGTACAAACAGGATGGAGAAATGCAGCGTTAGCTGAAAGAGCTTTAAAAGATGCAGGTCAAAAACACGAACCCTTGCGTTTTGCTATTAAGGCCGATGCAAAAGCTAATTACATTACTGTAAAACAAGTGTTCGACACCTTTAAGAAAAAGGAAATTTATCGATTTAATTTGATTACAGATTTAGAGTCTAACGATAAGGAATAAAATTCTGTTTGTGGAAAAACACTAGTTGTTGCATCTACGAACATGAAATTAAAAATACATTTAACTAATTAGTTTTAATAACACTATTAAATGGCAGAATTAAATACAGACGGTGGTGGCGGTCATGGTAAACATGAAAAGAAACGCGCCAAAAAATCGTCCACAAAAATTGACATGACACCTATGGTGGATTTGGCCTTTTTGCTGCTTACTTTTTTTATGCTTACAACAACTTTTAGTAAGCCTAAAACCATGGAGTTAAATATGCCAGCCGACCCAAAGGATATTAAAGATCAACCGAAGGTAAAAAATGCTATCACCTTCTTGCTTACTGAAAACAATAAAGTTTATTGGTATTACGGGGAGTTTAAACCTACTGAAACTAAGTTAGAAAAAACTAATTTCAGCAAAGATGGCATTCATAAAATTCTTTTGGAAGATTACAACAAAGATGTTGCAACTCGCATCATAGAATTGGAAAAGAAAAGAGATACCCATGAAATTGCTGATACTACATTTAAACGTTTAGCTGTAGGAATAAAAGGTGAGAAAAAAGCTTTAATGGCGCTTGTTAAAACCGACGATAAAGCTACCTATGGTAATGTAATTGACATGTTGGATGAACTTAATGTTTGCTATGTGGGTAAGTATGCATTAGTAGATATTAGTGCGCCCGAATTGGAACTTGTAAAACAACAACCTAACTAAAATTTTGTAACATGGCAGAAAAAAACGGAATGTTTATACAAGATTGGAGCAACGTTGTATACGAAGGAAGAAACGAGCTTGTATTTGAACACAAAAATAAAGAATACGGAGCCTATCAAATAAGAAGAGGTTATAACCGTACAGTTACCATTGCATTGTTAATAGGAATTAGTGCCTTTGTGTTTTTCGCATTGCTTCCTAAAATAATTGAATTACTCACTCCTTCTGAAGAAGATGCTTTAAAAACTAATACAGAAGTGGCTATTGATTTAACAGAGCCGCCTCCTATTGATGAAACGGAACCACCACCACCACCACCGCCACCACCGCCGGTTATGGAAACAGTAAAATTCGTTCCGCCTGTTGTTACAGATGAAGAGGTGCCAGATGAAGAGATTCCACCACCCCAAGAAAAATTATCTGAAACAACAGTAAGTACTGAAACCCAAGAAGGTAATGGTGGAGATATTATTATTCCGGACGGTACAGGAAATGAAGTTGTAGGAACCGAACCCGAACAAGTATTTACCATTGTTGAACAAATGCCAAGTTTTCCGGGAGGAGAAGAGGAATTGTTCAAGTACCTTGGAAAAAATATTCAGTATCCTGCCATGGAAAAAGATAATGGAATTTCAGGTACTGCTTATGTAACCTTTGTTGTTGATAAGGACGGGAAAATAAAAGATGCCAAAATTGCCAGAGGCGTTAAAGGTGGACCCGGTTGCGATAGAGAAGCTTTGCGTGTTGTATCTTCAATGCCTGATTGGAAGGCAGGAAAACAAAATGGACGACAAGTTTCGGTGCAGTTTAACTTACCTATCAAGTTTGTGTTAAGATAATTTATTTTTTACTTCAATATCAGAAATAGCGTTGGGAAAGCTCAACGCTATTTCTTTAACCAATATATACAATGATTAGTGAAAATGTAGCTTTAAGAAAAACATTATTCTATTTCAGCCTAATTATGGTGTTCGTGTACATCGCACTTGGAATTGCCATTGCTTTTAGCACCTTTTTGTTTGATTTAGTTCCTAATAACCGCGCTGTGATTGGTGGAATTTTAGTTATTTATGGAGCTTTTCGCTTGTATGTGTTGAATCGACAAAGAAAAAGTTACAAATTTTTTCAAGAGCAAAAAAGCAACAATGAAAATTTAAGTAATTAAACATGAAATTGCTGAGTAATTTACTTGTTTCCATATTGACTGGCTTATTACTGACAGCTTGTGGTTCGGGAGGACCAAAACAGTTTTCTGATACACCCACGTCTGGCAAGGTTAACATTGTGGTTGATGAAAGTTATTCATTACTTTTTGATACCCAGATTTACACCTTTCAAAAGTTATATTCAAAAGCCCAAATAAACTGCAAGTATCAACCTGAAAAAGAGGCTTTAAATGCATTAATGATGGATTGCTGTAAGGTGATTGTAATAAATCGCGATTTAACGGCATTTGAACGAGCTGAGTTTAAAAAAAACAACCTCTTTCCGGTTTCAACTAAAATTGCAGAAGATGCTGTAGCTCTAATCGTTAACAACGAAATTGATTCACTTGAATTGACCGTAAATCAACTAAAAGACATACTTAGCGGTAAGGACAGTATGTGGAATCAGCTTATTCCAACCGGAACAGCTTTACCAATAAATGTAGTATTTGATAATGCCAGCTCAGCTAATGAAAGGTATCTACGAGAATTTTTACTAAATAATTCCCCTTATCAAAAAAATTGTTTTGCAGTAAAATCTAATCAGGAAGTAATTAATTACGTAAATACACATAAAAATGCATTAGGGGTAATTAGTGTGAATTGGATTAGTGATCAAGACGATACTTTGAGTCAACGTTTTTTGAAAAAAGTAAAAGTAGTTCCCATTGCAAAAGATTCCAATCATGAATCCTATAAGCCCTACCAGGCCTATATTAAAACCAAAGACTATGCACTTTGCCGCGATGTGTATATGATTAATCGACAAACAAGAGCCGGACTTGGCACAGGCTTTGTTTCGTTCGTAGCCGGTGAAAAAGGTCAGCGCATGATTTTAAAATCGGGTTTAGTTCCGGCGACCATTCCCAGTAGATTAGTTGAAATAAAACAGTAATTAATATCCAATAAAAATGAAAAAAATAATTTTATCTACCCTCCTATTTGGTGGATATTTTGCAGAGGCACAGTCTTTAAAAGATGCTATAAAATTAACTGAGAACGAACAATTTTATGCTGCAACACGAGCCTTTCGGAATTTAATTCAACAACAACCAACAGTTGGTGAAAATTATTTTTACTTGGGTGAAAATTATTTTAAATCTGAGAAATTAGATTCTGCTCAAATAGCCTATAATAAAGGAGCTGAAACCAATATTATCAATCCCATTAACTATGTTGGAATTGGAAAAGTAGATTGGTACAGTGGAAAGTTTGATGCTGCAAAAGCCAATTTCACAAAAGCATTAACCATGAGTAATAATAAAAATGCTTTGGTACTAATGAAAATCGCTGAGTGCTATACAAAGGCTGAAAAGAAGGACCTTATGGCTGCATTTTCATTACTTACTGCTGCAGCTAAATTAGAACCTAAAAATGCTGAGATATATTTGCTTACCGGTGATGCTTATCTCGAAAATAACAACGATGGAAGTAATGCAATAAAAAACTACGAAAAAGCTGCCGAAATTGATAAATCATCGGTACAGGCAATTTTACGAATGGGACAATTATATGGTCGTGCCCGCAACTACAACTTGGCCTTAGATTATTACAAACGTGCTGCACTAATAGATTCATCATTTGCACCAGCCTATCGCGAACAAGGTGAATTGTATTACATGGCCAAGCAATACAACGTTGCTAAAGCTAAATACAAACGCTTTTTAGAACTTTCGAGTAACAACTTAGATGCACATACCCGATATGCTTCATTTCTTTTCTTAAGTAAAGAATATGCCAATGCAATTTCAGAAATTAAAGAAATACAAAAGCTCGACACGAGTAGTAACATACTCAATAGATTGTTGGCTTATTCCTATTATGAAACTGGAGATTTTGCCAGTGGGTTAAGTAAAAGCACAACCTTTTTCAACCGAGCATCTATTGAAAAAACAAAAGTTCTAGCGCAAGATTATGAATACAATGGTAAATTGTTAATTAAATCTGGAAATGATTCTATTGGTATTGAAAAATTAAATAAGGCCATTGATATGGATACTGCAAAAGCAGATTTGTATAGTGAGATTGCATCAAGCTATATGAAGCAAAAAAAATATGCACTGGCCATTAGCAACTATCAAAAGAAAATTACACTTGGTAAACCAAATGCAAATGATTATTTTGGAATGGGAAGAGCATACTATTTTAGTAAAGATTTTGTGAATGCTGATAGTGCCTTTGCGCAAATAATTAAATCGAATCCAACCCTACCTCTTGGTTATTTATGGAGAGCAAAATCGAATACACAACTGGATGCTAGCAATGAAAAAGGATTAGCTAAACCTTATTATGAACAATTTGTGAGCTTAGTGAAGCCGGAAGAACTTGAAAAAAACAAAAAAGATTTAATTGAAGCTTATTCCTATTTAGGATTTCAAGCAATGAAGCTAAAAGACACTTCTACTGCTAAACAACACTGGCAAAAGGTATTGGAACTGGAGCCATCGAATGAAAAAGCAAAGAAAGCTATCGAGAGTTTTAAATAAACTTTCTAAAAGCCTCAAAGTACTAATCTTTGAGGCTTTTATTTTGAAATGTTGCTTCTACAAAATAGTTTTCATCGAGTAAACCTAAAATGCTTTGAAAACTTTTGTAAGAATAACCGGAAGATGGCTGATAAATTAATTGCGAACTGCTTTTTACAATAAAATTATCACTTTGTTTAACTATCCTTAGCGACTCTAGCTTTCTATTAAAGTAAATTAACTTTACTTGTCGAACGGGTATACTGTTTATTTTGGCTTTGTAAGTAACAATAACGGTGTTAACAACACTAAGCGTGTCACATAAAAAATGGTCCTTCCATGCAGCTTTGTTTAAATCAATAGCTGCAAATAATTCTAATTCTTTAGTCCAATTAACCGTATTAATTATTAGTGAATCTTTTTCATTATTTAAATTGATTTTTTTTATTACCCCGCTTCTTAACCCATTTAAACGTGATACTTCTGAGTTAAGATACTGCGGAATATTAAAATTCAAGCCTATTTTTTCGGCTGTCTTATCATGTGAGGTACATGCACTCAAATTAAACAATACCGCTCCCAAAACGAGCTTACACAAAAAAAAGCGGAAGTGATAATTCCGCTCTTTTTCGTTAAATAATATGCGCACTTGAAACAAAATATTCAGGTTAAAAATCAAATTTAATTCCTTGTGCCAATGGTAAACTAGTGCTGTAATTGATGGTATTGGTTTGGCGGCGCATGTATGCTTTCCAGGCATCGCTTCCACTTTCTCGTCCGCCACCTGTTTCTTTCTCACCACCAAAAGCACCTCCAATTTCGGCACCGGATGTTCCGATATTTACATTGGCAATTCCACAATCGCTTCCTTGTACGGAAAGGAATTTCTCCATTTCGCGCATGTTCGTTGTGAAGATGGCTGATGATAAACCTTGTGGAACTCCATTTTGTAAATCAATAGCTTCCTCAATTGTACTGTACTTCATAACATATAAAATGGGAGCGAAAGTTTCTTCGCACACTTTTTTACTGTTGTTCTTCACTTCAATGATGCATGGATTCACATAGCAACCTGATTCATAGCCTGCACCTTCCATGCTATTTCCACCGCATAAAACTTTTCCGCCCTCTGATTTTGCTGCCTCAATTGCCGCAGTAAATTCTTTTACTGCCCCTGCATCAATTAGAGGCCCAACATGATTGCTTTCGTCCAATGGATTACCAATTCGAAGTTGTGTATAAGCCTTTTTTAATGACTCAATAGTTTTGTCGTAAACACTTTCATGTACGATTAGTCGGCGAGTTGAGGTGCAACGTTGACCAGCTGTACCCACCGCTCCAAACACTACTCCTGGAACTAACAATTTCATATCGGCATTTTCAGAAACGATGATGGCATTGTTACCACCTAATTCTAATATTGTTTTTCCGAAACGCTCGGCTACCATTGAAGAAACTCTACGTCCGATACGTGTTGAACCTGTAAATGATACCATGGGGATTCGCTTATCGGCATTCATCAAATCTCCAGTTTCATTACCTATCAAAACACAACTAACACCTTCGGGTACATTATTGGCTTTAAGCACATCGGCAATTATATTTTGGCAAGCGATAGCACACAAAGGAGTTTTGGAACTAGGTTTCCATACACATACATCCCCACAAACCCAAGCAATAGCGGCGTTCCAACTCCATACTGCTACAGGGAAATTAAATGCTGAAATAACACCTACAATTCCAAGTGGGTGCCACTGTTCGTACATACGGTGTTGCGGACGTTCGCTGTGCATGCTTAAACCGTAAAGCTGGCGCGATAAACCCACTGCAAAATCGCAGATATCAATCATTTCTTGAACTTCACCTTTGCCTTCCTGCAGGCTTTTTCCCATTTCGTAGGAAACGAGTTCACCTAATTCATTTTTATATTTTCGGAATTGCTCCCCCATCTGCCGAACAATTTCACCGCGCTTTGGTGCGGGAATCATGCGCCAAACTTTAAATGCTTCTTCGGCGGTTTTAATGGTGCGTTCGTAGTCTTCTGCTGTTGCGGCATTCACACTAGCTATTAGTTTTCCATCAACCGGTGAATAAGAATCAATCTTTTTACCTTTGGTTTGCACATGCTTTAAACCTGTGGAGGCACCATAATTAAATTCTTTGATTCCAAGTGTTTCAAGGGTTTTTGCTATACCTGATTTTTTTTCTAAAACAGTGTTGCTCATTGGCTGTATATTTATATTTTTTGCGGTTGTAAAGGTAGGAAATAGTATTCACTTTGGAGGTAATTGAGGATGAAACTAAAAATACTACATGGTGTTTTTAATCCGCATTAAAAGTAATATACGGAGCTTATCGGATTTTTTGTAATCTGGTTGCAGATTAAGGGGCTTTGTTTGATAAATTTTCAATACATCTTTGTTTGGAGCCGAGGTAGAAATGGGTTTATTTTGTTGAGATAAAAACGGATAAGGGAAATCTTCGCAAGAAGCTGATGAAGGAGTAGAAAAGAGTTAGCATTGCTAGTAATATCTCCACTTCGAAAGAAGAATTATGGGCGAGAGTGAGAATGAGAATGAAAATGAGAATGAAGAAAAGCAGAAAGAGAATGATTGCTTAAGGCTATCATTCTCTTTCTGCTTTGTGGGCCCACTTGGGCTCGAACCAAGGACCAAAAGATTATGAGTCTTCTACTCTAACCAACTGAGCTATAGGCCCGCATTTTTAAGGAGTGCAAAAGTATATATTTGCACGTAAAAAACAAATTTACGCAAGTACTTATGCAAACTCAAAACTTACATCGTATAAAGAACCTTGTAATAGACATGGGCGGTGTAATCATTGATATTGATTATAGTCTTACTGCTCGAGCATTTGAAAAACACGGGATCAAAGACTTTGAGCATATTTTTACACAAGCTAAGCAACTGGGGTTTATTGATGAATTTGAAAAAGGAATTATAACTCCTTCCCAATTTAGAAGTGAGTTAAAAAATTGTGCAAATATTGAGCTTAGCGACGCCCTAATTGACGCATGTTGGAATGCTCTAATTCTTGATTTTACTCAGAAACGATTGCAACTGGTACAAGAACTTTCGAAAAAGTATAACTTATTTTTGCTGAGTAATAACAATGCCATTCATTTTCAAAAACTTGTCTCTAAAATAGAACAAGTTGTTCCCTTTGCCGAGTTCAGTAGCTTGTTTGTTAAAAATTATTATTCTCATCAACTAAAGATGCGAAAACCGGATGCTGAAATATTTAATTATGTACTTCAACAAAATAATTTATTGCCTGATGAAACTTTGTTTATTGATGATTCAATACAACACATTCAATCGGCTGAAAAGATTGGAATAAATTGCTTGTTCATTCGCTCAACAAGTACTTTGTCGGATTTTTTCGACACGAATAAACTCTAAGTGCGAAGAAAAAAAATTCATTTCTTTATCGCTCTTTTTTATTTAAGTTTGCAAACAGTATAAAAAATCTTACACAGGCATGAAAATCTTAGTTTGCATCAGTAAAGCTCCCGATACTACTACAAAAATTGCGTTTAAAGATAACGATACCCGTTTTAATGAGGATAATGTTCAGTATATAGTAAACCCTTACGACGAATGGTATGCTTTGGTGCGAGCACTTGAATTGAAAGAAAGTCTTGGTGGTAACGTTACCATTATTAATGTTGGTCCTGCCGATAATGATGCAGTTATACGCAAGGCTTTAGCCATAGGGGCCGATGATGCAGTTAGAATAGATGCTGACCCAAGCGATGCCTATTATGTAGCTGAACAAATTGCACATCATGCAAAAAGCGGGAATTACGATTTAATTATGACTGGTAAGGAAACAATTAATTACAATGGCGCTTCAATTGGAGCCATGTTGGCGGAATTGCTCGATTTACCCTTTGTATCGCTCGCAACCAAATTGGAAATGATTGGAAATACAGCCACCATTGAACACGATATTGACGGTGGAACTGAGGTTGTTGAATGCGCCACTCCTTTGGTTTTGAGTGCCAATAAAGGAATGGCCGAAGCTCGTATTCCGAACATGCGTGGAATTATGGCTGCGCGAACTAAGCCTTTAACTGTAGTTCCTGTTGCAAACGCTGAAGTACTAACATCCATTAAAAATTATCAACTAGCTGCCGGAAGAGTCGACTGTAAATACATATCGGCAGATAAGCCGGAAGAGTTAATTGACTTGCTACACAATGTAGCTAAGGTAATTTAACTTGTACGTTTGATACGAAAAAAAACCAGATACAAACAATCACTGAAAACCATATATAAATGTCAGTTTTAGTAATCGCCGAACTATCAAAAGGAAAAATTAAGAAGGCTTCTTTGGAAGCAACCAATTATGCAGCAAAAATTGCAAGTCAATTAAGTACCACTGTTACAGCTGTTATTATTGCTAAAGCCGGTGAGACTTCATTGAGCGATTTAGGAAAAGCAGGTGCAAGTAAAGTACTTTGCATAAGCAACGACAAATTAGCTTCTCTGGATTCGCAATTAATGACAAAAGCCTTGGAACAGGCCGTTGCAGCAGAATCGGCAGATGTTATTGTTTTTTCACACGATTTTACTTCAAAAGCTGTTGCTCCACGATTAGCAGCCAAATTAAAAGCAGGATTCGTACCTGCTGCAGTTGGTTATCCAAGCATTGAAGGGTCGGTATTTTCAGTGAAGAAAAATGTGTTTTCAGGAAAAGCTATAGCCGATTATGTAATTCATTCTACAAAAAAAATAATTGCTTTACTTCCTAATTCATTTCCTGTAACGCTGGGAGAAGGAAGTGCTGAAGTAGTTGATTTTTCAGTTAATTTAGACGGAATTGAATCACGCATTAAAGTAAAAGAAGTTAAAAAAGAAAGCAATGAATTATCACTGCCTGAAGCTGAATTAGTAGTAAGTGCAGGGCGTGGAATGAAAGGTCCAGAAAATTGGGGCATTGTGGAAGATCTTGCAAAATCTTTGGGTGCAGCAACAGCTTGTTCACGACCAGTAAGTGATATAGGATGGCGTCCGCATCACGAGCACGTAGGACAAACGGGTATTGCAATTCGTCCAAATTTATACATTGCCATTGGTATTTCGGGCGCTATACAGCATTTGGCCGGTGTAAACGGAAGTAAAACAATTGTTGTGATAAATAAGGATCCGGAAGCTCCCTTTTTTAAAGCAGCCGATTATGGTATTGTGGGAGATGCATTTGAAATTGTTCCCAAGTTAACTGCAGCTATTAAGCAATTTAAAGCAAATCAACATTAATTAATAGTTGAACAAAAGGCGGTAATACCGCTTTTTGTGTTTCTAAAATAACACTATGCGAAAAATTAAACTTGAAATTTTAAGTTTATCCTATAGCCAAACTCATTCGAGTTCCTTTACCTTGGTATTAATTGAGCCTAAGAAAAACAAAAAACTTCCCATCATTATTGGTAGTGCCGAAGCTCAATCAATAGCAATGCAGTTGGAAAAAATGGTTTCACCTCGTCCGCTTAGTCATGATATTATTAAATCGTTTGCTGATAAATTTGCTATTCAAGTAACCGAAATCATTATCTATAACTTAATTGAAGGAGTGTTTTTTTCAAAACTAATTTGTAATAATGGTGGTCAGGAAGAAGAAATTGACTCGCGCACATCTGATGCGGTAGCCATAGCACTTCGTTTTAATTGTCCTATTTATACCTATGATTTTATATTGAGTACTGCAGGTATTTTGCTGGAAGATGATGTGTTGGAGGATTTGCAAAAAGAAAATGAAGTAGATGATAACAGCGGTATACATGACCCTCAAACTGAATTTAGTTCCTATACTTCAGATGAACTAAAGCATCAGTTAAATAAAGCCTTAGAAGAAGAAGACTACGAACGTGCTACCCAGCTTAGGGACGAAATAGCTAAACGAAAAAACACTTAAAAACTTATATTTTATGGAGCGATTTACCGGATTATTGGGCGTAGCATTAATTTTTACCATTGCATTTTTATTTTCAAATAATCGCAAGGCAATTAATTATAGATTGGTAATAAGTGGCGTTACCTTACAGGTGGTGATTGCTATTTTAATATTAAAAATTCCTCCTGTTACACGGTTCTTCCAAACTTTGGGAAAGGGCATGCAAAAAATAGAACAATTTGCAAAGGAAGGAGCCAATTTCGTATATGGAGGTATTGGTACCATTGGCTTTGACGGAAGTGTTGGGAATTATGCAGCTCCACATACATTTGTTTTTGCCTTCAACATTACTGCTACCATTATTTTGGTGTGCGTGCTAGTTGCCATATTTTATTACGCTGGAATAATGCAAAGGGTTGTTTCGGTGATCGCCAAAGCCATGAATTTTATAATGCGTGTGAGTGGTGCTGAAGCATTGAGTAATGTTGCCAGTGCTTTCGTTGGTCAAGTAGAAGCACAAGTAATGATTCGCCCGTATTTATCGAGCATGACTAAAAGTGAATTGCTAGCCAGTATGAGTGGAAGTCTTGCGTGTATTGCCGGAGGTATTTTAATTGTGTACACATCTATGGGTGCAAAGGCCGAGTATTTAATTGCTGCAAGTTTGATGGCGGCTCCCGGCGCTTTGGTTATTTCGAAAATAGTATTTCCCGAAACTGAAGAGTCGCAAACAATGGGAAATGTAAAGCTGGAAGTAAAGAGCGAATACAGTAATTTAATTGATGCCATTAGCCATGGTGCTGCCGAAGGTTTTAAAATATCAATGAATGTAATTGCAATGCTTATTGGATTTATTGCTTTAATCGCTATGGTGAACTGGATATTGGGACATATTTACACCGGACTAACCTTGGATTTTATTTTTGGAAAATTATTTTATCCACTTGCTTGGAGCATGGGTATTCCTGCAAGCGATGTAAGCAATGCTGCAACTTTACTTGGACAAAAAATTACTGTAAACGAATTTGTAGCATTTAAAAATTTAACCAGTAATGCGGTTCCGGTTTTAACCGAAAAAGGAACCCTAATTATTAGTATAGCTATTTGTGGATTTGCAAATTTCAGTAGTGTTGGAATGCAGATTGGAGGAATTGGAGCATTAGCTCCGGAGCGTAGAGCAGATTTAGCCAAATTAGGAATGAAGGCTTTACTTTGTGGTACTCTTGCATCCTATTTGTCAGCCACAATTGCCGGAATTTTAATGGGATAATTTGCAGCCTTTTCACGTTATTTAAATGAAACAATACCACGACTTAATGCGTCATGTGCTGGAAAACGGCACTTCAAAAACCGACCGTACAGGTACCGGAACCATCAGTGTATTTGGCTATCAAATGCGCTTCGATTTACAAAAGGGCTTTCCACTTTTAACAACCAAAAAACTACATTTAAAATCAATCATACATGAATTACTTTGGTTTTTAAAAGGCGATACCAACATTGCATATTTAAAAGAAAACGGAGTTAAAATTTGGGACGAATGGGCGGATGAAAACGGTAATCTGGGACCTGTGTATGGCTCTCAATGGCGAAGTTGGCCAACTGCAGATGGTCGACACATCGATCAAATCAGCCAGTTAATACACCAGTTAAAAAACAATCCTGATAGTCGACGGATGATTGTAAGTGCTTGGAATGTTGGCGAAATTGAACACATGAAACTTCCACCCTGCCATGCCTTTTTTCAGTTTTATGTAGCCGATGGAAAATTAAGTTGCCAATTGTATCAACGTAGCGCTGATATTTTTTTAGGTGTTCCATTTAATATTGCATCGTATGCAATTCTTACCAAAATGATTGCTCAGGTTTGCGATTTACAAGCTGGCGATTTTATTCATACTCTTGGAGATGCACATTTGTATTCAAATCATATTGAGCAGGCAAAATTACAACTGACCAGAGATTTTAAGAAGTTACCAACCTTTAAATTGAATCCTGAAGTGAAAGATATTTTTGGTTTTACTTATGCTGATTTTACATTGGAAGGATACGATCCGCATCCGCATATAAAAGCAGAAGTTGCCGTATAATTTGCGCCCAAAATGAAATCGCCTATACTATCATTAATTGTTGCAGCAGCCGAGAACAATGCCATTGGTAAAAACAATGATTTAATTTGGCATTTGCCAACCGACATGAAGTATTTTAAAGATACTACAACCGGACATTGTGTAATAATGGGACGAAAAAATTACGATTCAATTCCTCTCAAATACCGGCCTTTATCGAACCGTACAAATATTATTGTTACTCGCCAAAAGGATTTTACTGCACCTGGCTGTATTGTGGCTCATTCATTAGAAGAAGCTATTTCTCGTGCCAAGGAAATTGAAGATGTTGAACTATTTATTATTGGTGGTGCAGACATATATGCACAAAGTATTGCCTTAGTAGACAAAATTTACCTTACGCGTGTGCATCATTCATTTGAAGCCGATGCATATTTTCCTGAATTGGATTTTAAACGCTACAAAATCAGAAGTTCACTATATGTGCAGCAGGATATTAAAAATCCATACTCCTTTACTATCACTATTTACGAAAAAAATTAATCTCGATTAAACTTTTTTAAATGTTCTTCGTCATAGGTGCATTCCATAATCAATAAAACGTATTTATACATGAAAACAACTAAAAGAGTACTAAGTTATACCCTTGCGGTATTTTTTGCTGGAGCCTTGCTATTATCTTCTTGTAAAAAAGAAAAGGAGGAAGAAGAAGTAGATTCCGATACTCAATCGAGTAAAGATAATTCACAAGCTGATTTTTATTTTAACGATGTAGCGAACATTGCTGATGAGGCAAGTGAAGGTGATTTAGTCAATTACAAAACTTCAAATTTTGATGGCTTATTAAGCAACTGTGCAAACATTACACGTTTGCATGCCGATAGCACTAATTCAGACACCTTGTTGATTTCTTTTGGCAGCAATGGGGGTACAAATAACACTGTGAACTGTTTATGTGCCGATGGACGATTGCGAAGGGGAATTATTACCGTAATTTATACCGGTAAATACCGCGATTCATTATCGACCCATAACATTAGTTTTTCGAATTATTTTGTAAACAATAACCAATTAATTGGTAGTAAAACTGTGACTAATAAAGGAAGAAATTCAGCCGGACATCCTGTATTTGAAATCACTGTGAATGGTACATTATTGCTGGCAAACAGCGGAGGTACTGTTACCTGGAACTCGAACCGCACGCGTGAATGGATTGCAGGTTATACAACGTTTGGCCCAGGAAACTGGAACGATGATGTGTATTTAATCAGAGGAACAGCGAGTGGAACGAATGCCGCAGGAAACTCATTTAACGCAACAATTACTAATCCATTGGAGCGTGCAATTGGCTGTCGTTGGTTTAGAAAAGGCACTGTTGAATTCACCCCTTCAGGTAAAGCAACACGCACTATTGACTATGGCAGCGGTAACTGCGACGATATTGCTACTGTTACCATCAACGGCAACACACACACCATCAACTTAAATTAATCAATAAAAAAAAGAAGCTGCAAAAACTTGCGGCTTCTTTTTTTATTTATTTACCAAACAAATTTCCCAACATACCTCCTATTCCGGAAGAAGCGTCACTACCTGTAAATTTGCTTGCAAGGTCTTTTAAATTTGTATTTCCTGAAAGCATGTTCGAGAAATCCATTCCTTGTGTTTTTCCTCCGCTTAGCGTATTAAAAATTCCACCCAAATCAAAACTACTATCGCTGGGGTCGTTGGTTTTATTAACGAGTTGACTCATTACATTGGGCACTAATCCATTGCTTACCGAGGAAGCAGCTTCTTGTGATAAACCAAATTTTGACATAATGGAAGAGCTTACCGAAGAAATAATGTTGCTAACCACTGGATTGTTTGTCATACCTGTTTTCCCGCCAAGAGTAGAAAGCACTTCCGCAAAATTACCACCGGCAACCTGACTTTTTAAACTCTCGATTATGCTTCCCGAAGCATGATTTATTACGGCATCATTTTGCTCATTAGGAACTGCAGTATTATTTATAATTGCCTCAGTAGCATTTCCCTTTACTAAATCCAATAAATTTTCGAACATATTGTTGATTTTAATTAGTTTATTTACCTTGTAAAAGTATTGAAAATAATTCAACCTTTTTAGCAATCAGCGGATGATTCGATATACTACCAGCCTTTTGAAATTTGATAAACAAGGCGAAAAAACAGGATGGACTTATATAGTGATTCCAGCAGATATTGCTCAACAAATAAATCCAGGAATAAAGAAATCTTATCGCGTTAAAGGAAAACTTGACAACTATGTGTTTAGTGGTCTTACCATATTGCCGATGGGAGAAGGAGAATTCATTCTTCCAATAAAATTGGAAATACGAAAATCAATTGGTAAAAAACAGGGAGCTATGGTTTCGGTGGAACTTGAATTTGATGCTACTGAATATGAAATTAATGCTGAATTTATTGCCTGCTTAAAGGATGAACCGGCTGCTTACAAAATTTTTTCAGCACTCCCAAAATCGCATCAGCGTTATTATTCTAAATGGATTGAAAGTGCGAAAACCGATGCTACTCGTGCAAAACGCATACATTCAAGTATCCTAAGTTTCTTGAAAAATCAAACCTTTGCCGAGCTGTTGCGTTCACAAAAAAACCTTAGCTAAGTTGTTCTACAGTGCTATCTGATCGAACTTTATATTCGAGTCGTTTCATTTCGCTTATGTCTAAACTATAAAAACCAAACTCTTCAACTACCTTTCCTGTTAGCAAATAACAGCCATTTCCGGTAAATGGAAATTGCTTCATAATCAGAGGGAAATGCGTGGTATCTATCCAGTTGCCGGCTTTGTCTAAAAAAGTTCCGAAGCACATTTCATCACCTCGCTTGGTACGCGTGCGTTTGCGGGTTACAAGATAGCCTACAATTCGAACTATATTTCCAAGATGCTCCTTAAATTCTGTTGCTAAACTGAGTGTAGTTAGTGTTGTGCTCAGTTGATTTTCGTTCCCTTTTGTATTAGTGTCGACAACCTCTTTAATGAGGTCGAAGGGCGAGCAGAGCGGGAAACCTAAAATTTCAATCTGGTCCCATGCATCGTCTAAACTATGATGAAAAAGTGGCGGCAAGGTAAATTCGCGTTGCTCCACTTCAAAAAGTTCGTGACGTGTACTTGTCTTTTTTTGAGCCCCTATTTGCGTGTGAATATCCCAAAGCAGTTGCTTCTTTGAACGGCCCGTAAACTCAAATGCTCCTACTCGAATAAGTATGCGCAATTGTTCCACCGAAATATCTACACGGCTCATAAAATTTTGTAGAGAGTTAAATACTCCGTGCTCTTTACGTTCATTGATTAGTTGAGTAATAACGTTTGTTTCAAATTCGGCTAAGTGATCAAATCCGATGTAAATAACCTTGCCTTTAATGATGGTTTTTGCTTCGCTGTAGTTGATGTGTGGAGCATGAATTATTGCTCCGCACAATCGCGCTTCATGAAAATAAATTTCGGGGCGGTAAAAACCTCCACCATTATTGATTACAGCTACCATGTATTCGAGTGGGAAATGTGTTTTTAAAAACATGCACTGATAGCTTTCAACAGCATAGGATGCTGAGTGTCCTTTACTGAACGCGTATCCTGCGAAGCTTTCAATTTGCCGCCATACTTCTTTTGTGGTAGTATCGGGATAACCTTTTTGTTTACAATTGCTAAAAAACTTTTGCTCTACTTTTTTAAACTCTTCTCTTCCTCTGTATTTACCGCTCATTCCGCGACGCAGCATATCGGCATCAGCAAAACTTAATCCTGCAAAGTGATAGGCTACTTTTATCACATCTTCCTGATACACCATTACACCATAGGTATCGTGCAAAATATCGTTAATTGCTTGAGGAGTTTGGTAGGAAGGTTTCATTCCACGTGATCGCAAAATATACTCGCGCATCATTCCCGACGAAGCCACACCGGGGCGTATGATAGAACTAGCAGCTACCAAATCGAGATAGGTTTCGGCTTGGAGTTTTGTAAGCAACATGCGCATGGCGGGGCTTTCAACATAAAAGCATCCAATTAATCTTGCCTCTTTTAAATTTTTACGAATCGCTTTATCTTCCTTAAACTGTTGAACATTCCTAATATCAATAGCAACTTGCTTATTTTTTTGAATAATCGTTACAGCATCTCTAATTTTTCCCAAACCTCGTTGCGCCAGTATATCAAACTTATACAAGCCAACATCTTCGGCTTCGAGCATACTAAACTGGGTTAGCGGAAAACCTTTAGGGGGATTGTTAAGTGCCGTATAACAGGTAATGGGTTTCTCTGAAATCAAGATTCCTCCGGCATGTACACTCAGGTGATTGGGAAATGAATACAAGTGCTCGCCGTACTTGCGAATGAGTTGTACAATGTGATCGGGTGTGCCCGGATTTCTTTTATTATCAACTAAATCATCAATTTCGGCTTTGGGTAAACCGAATACTTTGCCCAGTTCGCGAATGATGGAATTGTCTTTCATTTCGCTGTACGTACCCAGCAAAGCAACAGTGCTGTTTCCGCTTTTCCCGTAAGGCGAACGGTAAAAAATATAATCGGTAACATCGGCACGTTCGGTAGACGAAAAATCAATATCAAAATCGGGAGGGCTTGTTCGAGAAGGATTGATGAAGCGTTCGAAATACAAATCGAGGTCAATGGGGTCTACATCGGTAATACGCAGCAGGTAGGCTACCATTGAATTAGCGCCACTTCCTCGACCTACATAAAAATAATTTTGCGATTGTGCATAGCGAACAATGTCCCAATTAATTAAAAAGTAGGAAGTAAATCCCTGAGTAGTTATAACCTCAATTTCCTTTTTAAAACGTTCGCGCACTTTTTCGTTCTGCACAGGATAACGGTAGGGTAAATTTTCGTAGCACAGCTTCAGCAGCAAATCGTAATCGCCTTGCTGAGTCCCTGTAAAATAGTGAAGGTTCTTATTTTGTTTGTATTCAAACTGAATGTTGCAAGCCTGCAGCAATTGATTGGTATTGCTAATAAGTTGAGGAAACTCGTTGTATTGTTTTGCAAGTTCATCGCTTGTGTAAAAAACTTCATCGGGAAGAGCCTGTTCTGTTATTGGGAGTTTACTGAGAAGTAGATTATTGTCGATGGCCCGCAGCAAACGATGTGCATTAAAATCCATTTTACTCCGAAAAGTTACCGGACTAAGCAGCACTATTTTCTTTTTCCATTCGTCCGGTTGAAAATCCTTCATCACTTGTTGTAGTGAAAACAGCTGTCGTGCATGTATTCCAATAAATTCGTGAGAGGCCAGGTCTTTTATTTTAGTAAATGTGCTTTTTAAATTCGTTTCATTCGTCGCTTCTTTACCTGAGTGAAGGTATTGATAGGGATAAATTATATAGGCGTTTTCGAAGACTGGAGCGCGCTCATCGAAACTTTGATTATGTGTAAGGTGTGCCGTTAGAAAACGGTTGAGTTCGTCAAAACCATCGTTGTTTTTGGCAATCCCGATAAACTTTTGTGTTGCACCATTTCTAAAATCAATACCCACCACGGGCTTAATTCCATAGGCGGGTGCCAGTCTAACAAAATCCAAAACTGCGGAGGTGTTATTAATATCGGTAAGGGCCAATTGGGTGCATCCCTTTAGTTTTGCCTCATGCAGTAGTTGTTCGGTGCTCATGGTACCAAACTTAAAGCTGTAGTAGGTGTGGCAATTGAGGTACATGTTGCTTAGCTATTTCCCGATAGGTTGCCGGTATTACAAAATTCAAATTCGCCCAAGCTGAAGCATTGCTCAAAGGCGCTCTTGCGTTTGAGCAGCGTAATGCTTTGCGCAATAAAAGAGGTTTTGTATTCCTTGGTTTGGTATTCGGGTTGAGCCTTGTTAAAGGTTTCGCCGGTGAGCTCCCCTGCCAGTAAAAGACTAAAGCGGTAATGAAAGGTAGCGCGGCTTGGGGGCAGTTGCAATTTGAGTCGCAAGGTCTTGCTGAAATCGCTTCCTGCACGTGCCGCTTTTACCGGAATATGAATGTTTGATGGCGTTTCAACATCAAAGTTGCAGAGCTGTACTTCAAAAGGCTGTTGTGCCACGCATACAGCTTCAATGGTTTCAATTAGGTTTTGTTCTTTGCTTTCATCGAGTTGCAAAACGGCGAGTTCAATTTGCGGAATATTTTTTTCGGCACGTAGAAATCCGTAGTGTTGTGCAAAGTGTTTTTTTTCGTTCAGTAGTTCGTTTTTAACCTTTGCGGGAAGTGTGATTAACAACCTGTATTCATACTCTTCCTCGCTTAGTTTCCCTTTTTTATCGGGCGATGATGAAACTCCGTTAAAAGGATTAAAGGTTCGTAATGAATTGGACAGGGCCACGGCACGATGCACAGCTTGAGGGCCGTACAAAATGCGCATTTTATCCATCGCCTGATACAAATTAATGAGTTGTTCGCTATCTTCAAATAAATTGATTTGATAGCCTCCGCCCACGAGGTTACTAAAGCGCACACCAATGAGGCGAATGAGCATGCGCCGGCTATACAGTTTTTCGAACAATTCCTTTACACGTGCAATGAGTACATGATCGTTGGAGCTATGCGCAATGCGGCATTGCATGGTATGTGTATCAAAATTTGAATACCTAATTTTAACGGTTACACAAGCAGTTAGTTTGTTTTCGCTGCGAAGTTGAAAGGCCAGTTTTTCGACCATTTTAATTAAAATATTCTTGAGTTTTTGCACGTCAATGGTATCGGTATCGAAGGTTTCTTCGCTCGAAATACTTTTGCGTTCGCTGTAAGGTTCAACCGGCGAAGTATCAATTCCGTTGGCCTTACGCCAGATGCTGCCTCCATTTTCGCCCAGTACATTTTGCATTAATTCGAGGGGCATTTGTTGCAGGGTATGTACTTTTTCGATTCCCATGCTGCGCAACAGTGTATAGGTTTTTTCGCCAATCATGGGAATTTTTTTTACCGAAAGCGGGGCCAAAAAAGATTTTTCGCAACCCGGATCCACTTTCATTTGGTTATTGGGTTTTGCCTCATCAGTGGCTACTTTGCTCACCGTTTTGTTGGGCGACATTCCAAATGAAATAGGGAGTCCGGTTTCGCGCATGATGCGTCGGCGTAGTTCTGTAGCATAGTTGTAGCAGCCAAAAAACTTATCCATTCCGGTAAAGTCCATGTAAAATTCGTCAATAGAAGAGCGTTCAAAAAGGGGAACGTATTCGCCAATAATCTGTGTTACTTCGTCGGAGCGTTTGCTGTATTCTTCGTAATCGCCTCGCACCACAAGGGCGTGCGGGCACAGGCGTTTGGCCAGTTTCATGGGCATTGCCGAGTGAATTCCGAAGGCGCGTGCTTCGTAACTGCAGGCTGCCACCACTCCCCTGTCGCTGCTTCCGCCTACCAACACAGGTTTTCCAACCAATTCGGGATGCATGAGCCGTGATACCGAAACAAAATAGCTGTCTAAATCCATGTGCACTATGGTGCGGTTCACTTCGCCTTCTAGGCCTTTCCAACTATACGGACTATGCAGTTGTTTATTGTTGTTGTGCATGGTTAAAATAATTCGGTTTGACCGTTTAGCGGTGGTCGTTTAAACAAGGTAAAATTCTGTGGTGGCATTGATCGGCCTGACAGGTGACGTTTTACTGAGAGTTTAAACAACTGCCGAATGCTTTCGGCAATTTTTCCTTCGCCGCGCATGCGTATGCCGGGGCGTGAATCGTTTACCTTGCCACCGTGGCAGGCTTCAATGTGATTCCATATTTTATCGGCAGCATCGGGTTTATTTTTATACAGCCAATCGCGAAAAATGCTTGCTATTTCACCGTTTAAGCGTACAATGGTATAGCCGGCGGTAGCTGCACCGCAATCGGCTGCGGCTTTAATTATATCGGGAATTTCGTCGCTGTTTAATCCGGGTATGATGGGAGCTACCATTACTCCAACCGGCACATTGTTTTGAGCGAGGGTTTCAATTACCTGCAATCGCTTTTTGCTGGTGGCCGTGCGGGGTTCCATACTGCTCCGAAGTTCTTCGCGTAAGCTGGTAACCGAAATCATTACGCGCAACAAATTTAGTTGAGCAAGCTCGGTAAGTATATCCAAATCGCGTAGCAGCAGCGAATTTTTTGTAATAATGCCTACGGGGTTTTTGTATTCGAGACAGGTTTGAAGCAGGCTTCGGGTTATTTTATAGGTTCGTTCGAGGGGTTGGTAGCAATCGGTATTTCCCGAAAAGGAAATGCATTCAACAGCATACTTGGGGTGATTAAAATGCTTGCGCAACAATTCGGAAGCACTGGGTTTTACCATAATTTTGCGTTCAAAATCGAGGCCTGCGCTAAAGCCATAATAGTTGTGAGTATTTCGCGCATAGCAATACACACAGCCGTGTTCGCAGCCCTGGTAGGGGTTTGCGCTACTCATCATGCCCACATCGGGACTGGTAATTTTATTTACAAGGGTTTTAGGATAGTCCATGTACACTTCTGTTTTTTCGTCGCCGATGAGTGGTTCATCAAGGCCTTCGATGTGTTCGGCCAGTACCTGGTATTTTAAGAAGCGGTTAGAAGTGTGAATTTGTGCGCCTCTGCCTTTAAGATAGGAACTATCGGGTAGGTTTTTCGGCATTTTTTAAACTTTTACAATGTTTGTATTACAATCATTTTTGTGATTACAATATAATCATTTATATTTGCAGCAAGAAAAAATTTTACCACAAAGTTTGCACAGGACAAAAGCACCAATAAGAAAGTTTTTTAGTTCTAGTTGATTAGTAGTCGGCTCTTCGCCTTTGTAAATTTTGTGGTTTAATTTTTTTTATTCTGAAATGCGCAGATGAGCCGATTATTAGTGAGAATTATATAGAACGCTGATTTGATTAAGATGATTATGATTTTTTAGGATTTATTTTCTTGGGAAAAGAGTCGAGAAATTACGGAAAACAGCAAATGTAGATTTCGTGTATTTCAATTGATTTTAAAAAGAGAATAAATGGAATTGAGGTAATCGATTGTGTTTGGTAATGCTGCAGTTTTAACCCCTGAAAAATTGACTGAACCTAAGTTTGTGTTAATAGTGTTTATTACTCGTGCAAAGGATTTATAAATTTTATAACCCTACTAATTTAAACCTCAAAAGCTATGTATTTCAGCAACAACATTAAACTTCTGCGTCAACGCAAACAGCGTACACAAGATGTGGTGGCAGGAGAACTCGGAATGAGTCGCTCAACCTTTAACAGCTATGAAAATGGATTAATTACCAATCCAACCATAGATGCACTTATTGGCTTTTCGAGCTATTTTAAATTGTCGATTGATACCCTTGTAAAAGTGGACTTAAGTAAGCTATCGGAAAGTAAAATGCGGGAGCTTGAACAAGGGCACGATGATTTTATTAAAGGTACTAAATTGAGAGTGTTAGCAACAACCGTTGATAGTAAAAATCGCGATAACATTGAATTGGTTCCGGTAAAAGCGAAAGCGGGTTATACAGCCGGTTATAACGATCCTGAGTACATTAGTTCATTACCTACTTTTCAGTTACCCTTTTTATCGCCCGATCGCAAGTACCGTACATTTCAGATAAGCGGTGACAGCATGTTACCTATACCCGATAAAAGTTATGTAACCGCCGAGTTTGTGGATAATTGGATGAACGTAAAAGATGGCAATGCTTACATAGTACTAACTCAAGACGATGGAGTAGTTTTTAAAGTGCTTTACAATCAGCTTCGAAGCAAAAAAAAGTTGTTGTTGAAATCACTCAACCCTGCTTATGAGCCCTATGAATTAAATTTGAATGAAGTACGTGAAATTTGGAAATTTATAAATTACATCAGTCACGAACTACCCGAGCCTGAAGGCAATAAAGACGAACTGCTAAACACTGTTAACCAACTTCAAAAAGAGGTAACAAAAATATCGAACAAATTAAAAAAGGGGACTGTAATTAAATAAGTACTGTATGCGAATGCCTGCAACTCATCTGCGTTTCAAACACACACGAGTTGCTACTCAAACACTCTTAAACCCTTAATAAAAAATTGAATACCGACCGCTCTATTCCTGGGGGCAGGATTAGTTTTATAATTTCACTTTCAACTCCACCATTTCGTAGCCTTCAATAATATCGCCAGGTTGTATGTCGTTAAAATTATTGATGTTTAAACCACATTCGTAGCCGGTTGTTACTTCCTTCACATCGTCTTTAAAACGTTTTAGCGATCCAAGTTCACCTGTATGAATTACAATACCATCGCGAATAACCCGCACTTTTGTATTACGTGTAACCTTTCCGTCGAGTACCATACAACCTGCAATGGTTCCCACTTTGGTAATATTAAATACTTCACGAATTTCGATATTACACACCACCTTTTCTTCAAACTCAGGTGCCAACATCCCCTGCATGGCCGACTTAATCTCGTTAATGGCATCGTAAATAATTGAATACAAGCGTATGTCAATTTGTTCTTGCTCGGCAAGTTTACGTGCATTTCCGGATGGACGTACTTGGAAACCAACAATAATAGCATTGGAAGCAGATGCCAATAACACGTCTGATTCAGTTACCTGACCTACAGATTTGTGAATTACATTTACTTGAATTTTATCGGTAGATAATTTCAACAACGAATCGGTTAAGGCTTCAATAGAACCATCCACGTCTCCTTTTACAATCACGTTTAGTTCTTTAAAATCACCAATGGCCAATCGTCGTCCAATTTCATCAAGCGTAATGTGCTTTTGCGTACGGTAACCTTGCTCACGTTGCAATTGCAAACGTTTGGTGGCAATTTCGCGGGCTTCACGTTCATCGTCCATTACTTTAAACTTATCACCTGCTGTTGGAGCACCTGTTAATCCTAATAATAATGCAGGCATTGAAGGCCCTGCTTCTTTGATGTTGCTTCCGCGCTCATTAAACAATGCTTTTACTCTACCACTGTAGCAACCTGCTAATACAACATCACCTATTTTAATTTTACCTGATTGAACCAAAACAGTAGTAATATATCCACGGCCTTTATCGAGTGAAGATTCAATTACTGCACCGGTTCCATTTTTAGTTGGGTTTGCTTTTAAATCGAGCAACTCTGCTTCGAGCAACACTTTTTCGAGTAACAAATCGATGTTTGTTCCCTTTTTGGCACTAATTTCCTGACACTGAAATTTACCTCCCCACTCTTCTACCAAAATATTCATTTGCGATAATTCTTCACGAATTTTATCGGGATTAGCACCTGGCTTATCAATTTTATTAATGGCTATAATGATAGGTACACCTGCAGCCTGAGCGTGATTAATAGCTTCTTTTGTTTGAGGCATTACATTGTCATCGGCAGCTACCACAATAATAACAATATCGGTAACTTGAGCACCACGTGCACGCATGGCGGTAAATGCTTCGTGACCCGGTGTATCTAAAAAGGCAATGCGTTTACCATTGTCTAATTGTACACTATAGGCACCAATGTGTTGTGTAATTCCTCCCGCTTCCCCAGCAATAACATTGGCTTTTCGAATATAATCCAATAAAGATGTTTTACCGTGATCTACGTGTCCCATTACAGTAACTATAGGTGAACGGTACACTAAATCTTCCGGTCTATCAATATCTTCTTCAATAGCAACCTGTACATCGGCACTTACAAAATCAACTGTATAACCAAACTCTTCAGCAACAATGCTAATGGTTTCGGCATTTAAGCGTTGATTAATTGAAACAAACATTCCAAGACTCATACAGGTTGAAATGATGTTATTTACAGGAACATTCATCATGGAAGCAAGCTCGTTTGCCGATACAAATTCGGTAACCTTAATGGTTTTCTTTTCCGATTCTTGCAATTCCATTTCCTCAGCACGCTGGGCGCTTCCTTCCTCTCGTTTGGTACGACGGTGTTTCGATGCTTTTGATTTACCTGCGCCACTTAATCGCGCTAATGTTTCCTTTATTTGAGCTTGAATTTCTTCAGGAGTTAACTCAGCTTTTACAAATGGCTTTGGTCGTTCGCGGTTATCTTTCTTAAAATTACCTCCTGCATTTCCACCAAATTGTGGTCGTGGATTCGCCGGCAATACAGGTCGATTAGGTCCGGTATTCGGATCAAAACTATCGGTTGAAGAGGCGCCACCTTTGCGAATACGTTTTCTTTTCTTTTTCGATTTATCTAAATCAAAACCAGAAGAAGAAGCAACGGGTTTTTTGCGATCGTCCTTAATTGGAAGTTCTATTTTTCCAAGAATGGTAGGTCCTTCCAGTTTTTCGTAATTGGTTTTATGGTGTTCAATTTCGGGAGCTGCCGGTTTTTCTTCAACCGGAGCAGGTGGAGTCTCAACAACTACAGGAACTTCAGGAGTTTCTAAAGGATCGGCAGTTTTCTTAGCGGATTTTTTTACTGGCTTTTCTTCCGGAACTTCTTCCTCTTCAACTTTTTTCGTTGCCTTTTTAGCAGCTTTTTTCTCGGCTGCAGCATCGGCTTCTTCTTTTTCCTTTTGAGCCTTTGTTTTCTTTACCGGTTTGGTTTTGCTGTTAATCGTCGATAAATCGAGTTTCCCTAAAACCTTAGGTCCTTCCAATTTCTCTTCCGATTTTGCACTCACTACTTCGGGCTCGGGAGTAGGTTCTAAAGCTTTCTTGGTAGTCTTAGCTTTTGCTGCTTCTTTTGGCTTTTCAACTTCCTTAGGCTTTTCTGGTTCAGCTTTCGCAACAACAGGGGCTACTTCAACCGGTTTTATCTCAATTTTTTTCACTACCACCGGAGCTTCAACAGCTTTCGGCTTTTCATCAACAACTTCTTTTTTAGACTTAACAATGTCCAATTTTTTGGAATCGTCTTTTGCCTTTTTATCCGAAGCATATTCATTTAGCAACAAAGCATAGGCCTGTGCAGAAATTTTCACATTCGGATTTCTTTCAATTGTTTGGCCTTTACTAGCTAAAAATGCTATGGCATGATCGATACCTACGTTAAACTCCTTCAGTGCTTTGGATAATCTTATTTCTCCGTTTTCCGACATATTCTGCGTTGCTCTATTTTATTCTAATTTAAAATTCTAAAAAATACTATTTATTCGAATTCAGCTTGTAAAATTTCTTTTACTTCTTTGATTGTCTCTTCCTCTAAATCGGTACGTTTAACCAAATCGTCGGTAGTTAATTCAAGTACACTCTTTGCAGTGTCGCATCCTACAGCTTTTAATGCATCGAGTACCCATGCATCAATTTCATCTGCAAATTCTTCCAAATCCACGTCATCGGTATCCACATCACTATCGCGGTACACATCAATTTCGTAGCCGGTAAGTTTACCTGCTAATTTAATATTGTGACCACCTTTTCCAATAGCTAAGCTTACCTGATCGGGTTTTAAAAACACTTCAGCACGTTTGCTTTCTTCATCAATTTTTACTGAAGTTATTTTAGCCGGGCTAAGTGCACGCGTAATAAACAAACTTGTATTGGTGGTAAAATTAATTACATCAATATTTTCATTTTTCAACTCACGCACAATACCATGAATACGTGAACCTTTCATACCTACACATGCACCAACCGGATCAATACGATCGTCGTATGATTCAACAGCCACTTTTGCTCTTTCGCCCGGTTCGCGAACAATTTTCTTAATGGTAATTAATCCGTCGAATACTTCAGGAACTTCCATTTCAAATAAGCGTTCGAGGAACACCGGAGAAACACGTGAAAGCACAATTACCGGAGAATTATTTTTCATTTCTACTTTCGATACAACGGCACGAACAGTATCGCCCTTTTTGTAGAAGTCAGAAGGTATTTGTTCCACTTTAGGTAGAATTAATTCATTTCCTTCATCATCAAGAATTAAAATTTCACGTTTCCATATTTGGTAAACTTCGCCGGTAATAATATCTCCAACACGTTCTTGGTATTTTTTAAATATTCCGTCCTTTTCTAAATCCATGATTCGAGAAGCAAGATTTTGACGAACCGCAAGTACAGCTCTTCTTCCGAAATCTTCTAATCGAACAGGTTGTGTAATGTCTTCACCAATTTCAAAATCAGCATCTATTTTTTGTGCATCGGTTAAACTGATGTGTTTATTTTCATCAAAATCGAAACTATCTTCGGCAAACTCATCGTCAACAATCTCACGGTTTTGCCAAATCTCAAGGTCACCCTTATCAATGTTTATAATGATATCGAAATTTTCGTCGGAACCATATTTTTTTGACAATGCACTACGAAACACATCTTCCAAAATGCTCATCATAGTTGGTCTATCGATGTTTTTAAATTCTTTAAACTCTGAAAACGACTCAATTAAATTTATACTTTCCATTGTTATTAATTTTTATTTAAACGAAATTGTTGCTTTTGTTTGCTTTATTTGATTGTAGTTAAACTTTATTATTTCTGTTGTACTTATTTTTTTGTTGCCTTTTGCAGGAATTTTGACTTCGAGTTCAAACTTAGTTTCATCGGAGGCAATGATTCGCCCATTTATAATTTTATTTTCGGTCGTAATTACTTCTACATTTTTTCCTTCATACTTTTTATACTGATCACGTACTTTAAATGGAGCATCTGCACCCGGTGACGAAACCTGTAAGTCAAAATCTTCACTTTCTCTGTCGAGGCTAAACTCAATGTGTCTGCTAATTTTTACACAATCGTCAATTGAAAGTCCACGTACTGCGTCAATAAGCACCACTATTTTATTTCCGGGTTTCACGCTCAGGTCGACCAGAAACAAATCGGTTCCCTCAATTTTTTCGTTTACTAATGTGTGTATTGTACTTTCGCTAATCATTTTTTTCAAATAAAAGAGGGGACTACCTGTCCCCTCTTTCAAATAATTCTGCATAAAATCGGCTGCAAATATAAAAAAAAATTCAATTGATGCATAAAAAAATACCACTCATCGAACTGTTAGTTAATTTTATATCCCTAAGATTTGGATAATTATATTATTTTTGTATCATTGAAAATTGAAAAAACTATTTTCAAACCAATCCTTTTTGTATGATTTACGCTAAGATTGATTATCCCATCCTAAAGAAGTCTTCTTCATTTTTTACCTTACTTGCGCTTTTTTTATTAGTAGCATTAATTAGTTTAAGTCCTGTTGCTTTTGCACAAGCTACAGATTCTGCTGCTTCGGCTACTAACACTGAAGTTCAAAAAACTGATACAGCCTTCAACAATAAAACCATGAAAAGTGTTTTTAAGGAGTTGAAGCACATTACAAAAACCGGAAACGCTACCTTAAATTCTATTTTGATGATTTTGGGTGTTGTTTCGGTTGTAGCTATTGCCATGTGGTTAAGCTTTCGAAACGATCCTGAAGAGGAGAGCGCTTAATAACCTATTCTTCTCGTTCAATTTTTCCGCGTTTGTAATAAACGGTTGAAATAAGCTTCCCATTTTTATCAAAGCTTTGCCATTTTCCATCCATCCTATCGTTTACAAATTGACCTTTTTGCCATACGCCTCCGTAATTGTACCAGGTTGTTTTTTTACCTTCTTGTAATCCTTTTTTGAAGTTTATTTCGGCAAATTTATTTCCATTTTCATAGTAAAACGTCCAGGTTCCGGTTTTGCGATTATTATCATAGGATCCGGTTTCTTTAAGTTTTCCATCATCAAACCACTTTGCAGTGGGGCCTGTTAAAACACCCTTGTTGTATATTTCCTCTTTTACTTTTTGCCCCTTTTCGTTCCAATTGGTCCAAAATCCGTTTTTAACGTTAGCTATGTAATCCCCGGTATAACTGGGCTTTCCGTTAGGGTACCATCCTTTCCAACTCCCGTCCATTAAGCCAGCTTTAAAATAACCTTCATCTTTTTTCTGTCCATTTTCATACCATGACAACCATAGTCCTTCTTCCTTATTTTCTTTATAGTTTCCTTCTTGCAACTTTTGTCCATTTTCAAAAAAGGTAGTCCACAAACCATTTTTCAAGTCATTTTCAAATTGACCCATCTTCCATACCTCACCGGTAGCATAGTAATACGTCCAAGTACTGTCGTGTTTTCCATCACTATACTTTCCTTCAAACTCCTTTTTCCCATTATCAAAAAAATAAGTCCAATGCCCATTTTGCTTGTCTTCAACAAATTCACCTATCATATCCTTACTTCCATCCTTCCGAAACCATTCCCAGGTGCCGGTTTTATTGTTATTGGAATACTTCCCTTGCTTCATAATCTTTCCATTTTCGAAATAATAAGCGCAAGGTCCTTCCTTTTTTCCGTCAACATAATTTAGACTGTATTCCAATTTTCCATTTGGTAAATAATAGCTCCATTGTCCATTCTCAACACCATTTTTGTAGTCGCCTTCAAACTTTTTGACGGCACCGGGATAGTATACTATGTGGTGTCCGTTGCCATTAATAATGGTTTGCTTTCCTTCCTCATTCCAAAAGTTGGTGAGTAAATAATGTCCTCGTTGGTAATTTGCTTCTTCTTTTATTTTTCCATTGGAGTAATAGCCGGTCCATTTACCTTCCATGGTATCGTTTAAAAAATTTCCTTCCTTTTCAATTTTCCCATTTTCATACCAAGCAGTGTACAAGCCATTTTGAAGATTATTTTTAAATATACCTTCATTTTGCTTTTCACCATTTTCATAGTAGTAAGTCCATTTGCCTTCCTTTTTTTTCTTTTTATAAAACTCTTCGCTTTTCAATTTCCCGTTTTCGTACCATGATTTACAGGTGCTATCGAGCCAATTAAACTTATAAAAACATTCTTGCGCCTTTGTTCCGTTGTTATAATAATAGGTCCATACACCATTTTTATTTCCGAAAGTATAATTTTCAATACCTTTTATTTTTCCGTCTTCGTAGTAACGCGTTAAGCTTCCTTCTTCCTTACCACCTTTATAATTCACCTCTTTGGCAACTTTACCGTTTTGGTACCAGTAAGTAGATTTCCCCTCCTGAATTCCATTTTTAAAATTCTCTTCACTTTTCTTAGTTCCATTTTCCCAGTTTTGAATTTGCGGCTGAGCCAGCGATAGGTCAACGTGAATTATAATTAAAAAAATAAAAAATAGTTTTTTCATGAATTAATTGAATGGTTAAATTAGATGGGCTAAAGTACCTTTAATTAAAAAAGTTGTGCAGGCAGCAACCACAACAGTTATTACAAAAATATGAACAGGTAGAACAAACTGACGATTATCAGTTCTTTGTGTGATTGCTATCATGAAGGTTTTAGTAGTGACATAGCATCTTTGTAAGAAAAAAAATATGGAAAAGCACGATATCATACACGAATTTCCTGAGAAGAAGGAAATGATACATGAACTAAAAATAAACAATGTTCATTTTCGAAAATTATTTGATGAATACCATGAAAACGACCATGCTATACATCGTATTGAAAGCGGCGCTGAGATTGCCAATGATGACTTTTTAACGGAGTTGAGAAAGAAGCGTGTGGTATTGAAAGATCAAATTTATTCGTATCTAAAATAGGGCTATTTTTTCTCAAATTTTATTGAGAAGTATTGCGCTAATTAGTATTGTTTTGATGGTATGTGATGCTATTTTTGGTACTGCTTACTTACTGAGAAATTGACTTTTCGCAGGCAAAATTTTGTTGCTTATCTTGCTGCAAAATTGCTGTATTCAAATGTCACACATCACTATTTATACCGATGGCGCATCACGCGGAAACCCCGGTCCGGGAGGATTTGGTGTGGTGTTGTTAGCGGGTAAGCACCGCAAAGAAATTTCAAAGGGTTATAAGTTTACTACCAACAATCGCATGGAGTTGATGAGTGTAATTGTGGGTTTGGAAAGTTTAAAAAATCCCGGTTCAACGGTGGTTATTTATTCTGATTCAAAGTATGTGGCAGATTCGGTTGAGAAGAAATGGGTATTTGGATGGCAAAAGAAAAATTTTAGCGGTAAAAAAAATCCCGATTTGTGGAAACGTTTTTTGCAGGTTTATGTGCAACACAAAGTAAAATTTATTTGGATAAAAGGTCATAACGAAAACCCGGAAAATGAGCGTTGCGATGAGCTGGCAGTTGCTGCTGCTATGGGTGGAAATTTAGAGCACGATTACGGATATATACCCGAAAAATAAATTGTAATTATCCTCTTTCTCTTCGTTGATTCGTTATTTTTAATGGATTTGAGACTAAACTTGCCTGTTGTTTTCGTTGATGAAAAAGATCACATGCTAGGTAAACTGCTTGCCGAAAAGATGATTCAGATGCTTTGTTTTTACCGGCAATATCATAGCCCGTTCCATGATCGGGAGAAGTGCGAATAATAGGAAGTCCGGCCGTAAAATTAACTCCGCTTTCAAAAGCCATTGCTTTAAATGGTATTAATCCTTGATCATGGTACATGGCCATTACCCCATCAAATTGATGGTACACTTGTGAGCCAAAAAAACCATCGGCAGCATAAGGGCCAATCGCCATTATTCCTTCCGACTTTAATTTTTCGATTGCAGGAATGATGAGTTTAGTTTCCTCTTCACCTAACAATCCGTTATCTCCTGCATGCGGGTTTAATCCCAGCACAGCAATTTTAGGTTTACGAATTCCAAAATCCTGAATTAAGGAATTGTTTAGCAATTTTATTTTAGCGTAAATTTTTTCAGTGCTTAATGCCGATGCTACCTGATTTAAAGGGATGTGACCGGTAACAGTTCCAATTCGTAAATCGTCGCTTACCAACAACATTAAATAGTCTTTCACATCAAACTTTTCTGCCAGGTATTCGGTATGTCCCGGAAACTTAAAGGTAGCGCTTTGTACATTGTTTTTATTTATAGGCGCTGTAACCAATACATCTATTTTACCACTTTTAAGATCGGCAATAGCTAATTCTAAAGAACCAATGGCTTTTTCACCTGCCAAGCTGGTGCTTGTTCCAAGTTCCATTTTTATTTCCTCCTCCCAGCAATTAATCAGATTAGCCATTTTAGGATTTGCTGCATCTGCGTCGCGGATAATATTGAAACTAAAATCAGCTATGCCTAAAGCCTTTCGATGGAAAGATGCAATGCGTGAGGCACTATAAACAATAGGCGTGCATAGCTGCATCATCCGGTTATCCATAAACGTTTTAATAATTACCTCCATTCCAATGCCATTGAAATCGCCCATTGAAATACCCACTTTTACATGATTATCTGATTCTATCATTTCTTTTCTCGAATTATTTTGTAATAATGATGCGCTTTGTAAATTGTTTTTGCGCTTGCTTAACGCGAATTAAATATATCCCTTCTGAATAGTTTGATAAATCTATTTGCTTTCCTTCAGCTGAAAGTTCTATTTTTAAATCAGTATAAATGCGATTCGATAAAGCATCAAAAATTTCAAGAGATTCAATTTGATTTTTCTCCCCATTAAAATAAACAGTAATTAATCCGTTACTTGGATTTGGCTTTACGACTAATTGAGTTGAGTTATTATTTTCGACAATGGAATTAGGTGCATTGAGCGTAAAGTTGACAGTTTTATAGGCACCAAAATCGCCTGTATTTGCAAGGTAGGAAGTTCCCGTTAATCCTTGTATCAATCGAAAAAAACCATTTCCATTGTAGCAACACATCCCATCACCAAAACTATCATACATAGTAAATGAATAACATCCATTAGCCAAATAAAAAGTATCGCGGTAAATTAAGTTGTTACCTGCATAAGGGCCATGCGAATAAAGTATATTTCCTGCCACATCTTTTAAGTCGTAGGAGGATTCATTTCCAGTATTATCGGTACGAACCAAAAGCCTAATTACGTTGGTAGCATAAACGTTTGTAGAATTGAAATTTGCTTTCTGAAAATTATCTGTCGGAAATTCATCGGCTTGTCCATTGGGAAGGCTTGTAGTTACTTCCAAGGTGTGTGTTCCGGTAGCTATTGTCAATGCTGGTAATGCAACGCTGGTGGTGTCTAGAAAAGCTAAATTGCCTGTCCAAGTATAGTTTGCTTGAGCTACACCATCCACAGTTATTTGAAATTCAACCGAAGTTAGAGCAGAAGAACCATTATTTTTTATCAGCACAATTGGATTTGTACCACTGCATACCGGATTAATTCTGCGATAATCGAAAGCATTGTTGGGTTGCTTGATCGATTGAAGTTCAACATTGTTGGTATAGGAAGGTGGATGATAATAAACCAGTTGGGTTTGTATCCAATATTCAGGTGCATAGCTGCAATTTGGGCCACCGGTATTGGTATAGGGTACCATATCGTAATCGATTACTGCGTTTGTACCAGCAGCAGCTAAGCTGGTAATGTTGTAATCGTGTGGCCGCACCCAGGCACCTGGACACCAATTGGCCCGATTATAAAACCAGGTACTTATTGCAGTGCCCGACATGGGTTGAGGATACAGCGGATTAGCTCCACAATCGTCGCGCCAGAGATGCTGTTGTAAAGTAGTACTATTTACCAGCAAGGTATGTGTAAGGTCTGAAAACTCTGCTACATTCGGATCGGGGTCACAATTAAAACCGTGACCGGTAGTTACAACCCTCAATTTTGTTTGGTTTGCCAGCGAGTCAATGGTAACTGTTTTGGGTTGTAAATGATTGTCAATAGGGTCGCTGGCATTTCCATATTGAAAAGTACCAGTCCACAAATTTTCAATGCGGTAAGCATCGCGGATAGGATTTCCCTTTATCATGTAAAAATCAGCTGTAACGGACCATCCATTCGCGTAGCCACAAATAATGGTGCTCATTTTTACTGAATCGTTTAACAAGCTGCGGTAATCGCTCACATCCACCCAAAGTGTTACCCCCATACCGTAAGGAGTAATCATGCGCATAATTTCGAAAGGCTCCTTTATTTCAGTTCCGGTGCTATCAAAAATTCCTGTGTTCTTAAATGCTTTTAAAATTCCGATGCGGTCGTATGGGTCGCAACCAATTCCAACCGGACAAGTTAATTTATAATTGAGCATTATTTTCTCATACTTATTGGTATCGGCAGGAAATAAAAATGTTTGCACTATAGTATTGCAATTTTGATGAACCGCATTCGAAAATGTGTGCACTACAAGCGTGTCGCCGGGATTGGCCTTGGAGGCAAGAAAGCTCAGCAAGCAAACATACAGAGCTAGTATACCATTTTTACTATAGACCATATTATTTAAATTGAATTTATTTTTTTACAAATCAAACGGAATAAAAAGCCTTGCAAAGTTAAACAGATTAATAAATTTCAACCGCATATTCCATGCGCATTTGAACTGTATTATTTGCTTTCGCAAACGAACGCATTTGTTGTAAGTAGTTGTAGCTTTGGCCTAATTCTTTTTTAATCACTTTTGTTTCAACATCTCCTGAAATGTCGTTTACCAATTGTTCCAGTGCATCCTTTTGTTTAGGCAGATTATAAATTCGGTACTCCTTTATTTTAGCCAATTTAGCTGCAGCTGCAATTGCAGTTTCAAGTCCACCCATTTCATCAATTAGTCCTAACCTCAACGCATCCACGCCGCTCCAAACACGTCCTTGACCAATGCTATCAATTTCTGCTTTTGTTTTGTGACGCCCTTCGGCTACCTTTCCGATAAAATCATCGTAAATTTTTTCAACTGATTTTTGCATAAAAGCTTTTTCTTCGGCACTACTTGGACGAAGGGCAGTGCCTGCGTCAGCATGATAGTTGGTTTTTACGGTATCGATGGTAATACCCAATTTATTGTTGAGCAGTTTTTGAGCATTCATCATTACACCAAATACACCAATTGAGCCGGTAATGGTTGTTGGGCTAGCAATAATTTTATCAGCAGCACAACTAATGTAATAACCGCCCGAGGCAGCTAAATCACCCATGGAAACAACAAGCGGTTTTTGCTTTTTAGCAAGCACGGTTTCACGCCAAATAACATCGCTTGCTAATGCGCTTCCTCCGGGAGAGTTCACACGTAAAACAATTGCTTTTACTTTGGAATCATTTCGCGCTTCACGAATAGCAGCAGCTAATTTTTCCGAACCGATTGTTTTTTCATCGCCTTCACCACTTTCAATATCGCCTTGAGCAAAAATAACAGCAATTTTATCCATGCTTAATCTTTCGTGCGCAGAATCTGCTACTTTGTGGTATTTTGACAGTGAAACCAAAGACACTTTATCATCCGACTTTTGTTTCAATCGTTTATTTAATTCAAGTTGTACTTCATCATCATACATTAGCTTGTCGATTAATTTCACCATAACTGCATCTTCAGCACTATTAACAATCATGTTATTAGCAAGTGCATTGAGCTGATCAATTTCTATTTTGCGTTGTTTCATAATTCCTTGCAGTAAATGGTTCCAAATTGAACCAATGAATGCTTTGGTTTGTATGCGATTAGCGTCGCTCATTTTATCTAAAATAAAAGGTTCAATTGCACTTTTAAATTTTCCGTGACGAATTATTTCAGGCTCCACTTCAAGTTTTTCGAGCATTCCTTTGAAAAAAAGAAGTTGTGCACTTAGGCCTTTCCAGTCCATATCACCAGCGGGATTGAGATAGATTGCATCCGCCGCTGTTGCAAGGTAATACGCTTTTTGTGTGTAGTGTTCGCTGTAACTTATTATAAACTTATTGGAACTTTTAAAATCAAGAAGTGCATTTCTAATTTCCTCAACTGTAGCAATACCAGCAGGTATAGTGGATAATTGTAAATAAATACCTTTTATATTGTTGTCGTTTTTTGCCTTTTGTATATCCTTCAAAATCTCATTTAAGCCATGTTGATGATTTGATTTGAGTGAGGAGAAATTAAAATTACCGAAAGGGTTTTTCGATGCTCGGTCCATTATTTCATCATCGAGTTTGAGCACCAGTACTGAGTTTTCAGAGATTTTAAACACTTCGTCTTCACTCGATTTGATCATAGTTCTAATTCCTGCAATCAGTATTGCGGCAAGAATAAAAAAACAAATTAAAAAGCCTAGCATAGAGGCAAACATGAACTTAAAAAACTGACGCATTGAAAAATAGTTAAGAGTTAATTTCAATTAATAGAAACAAGCGCGATTTGTTATTGTTGTAAACCCGACTAAATATTAGGATTAGTAAAAGATTTACTTAACAAATTTAGGCGCTGCAAAATAGGCAATACTATTAGTTTATACAAATAGCGAGACGATCCTAAAGCAAAAATGAGTTCCTAAATTTTTTGTTGCTAGGAGCAGGAAACAGAGGGAGAAACAGAATGAGAAACAGAATGAGAATGAGGTAAAGCAAAAAGAGAAATAGAATGAGAAACAGAGGGGGAAACAGAATGAGAATGATCGCTCTTCGCTCTCATTCTCATTCTGGTATGTGGAGAATACCGGATTCGAACCGGTCACCTTCCCGATAGATCGGGACGCTCTTGTTTTTTGTGGAGAATACCGGATTCGAACCGGTCACCTCTTGCCTGCCAGGCAAGCGCTCTAGCCAAATGAGCTAATTCCCCAAGTAATGCGGACTGCGAAAATAGAAAATCTTTTTATTCGGACTAATTAATTGCAGTTATTTTTTATTTTTGGGAAAGCCTTATAAAGCTTTATATTTACTCATCAAATATACTTATGCAAGCTTGCGTTTTACGCCCTTTACTTTTTTTATTACTTTTAGTTTTACAGTATAAAAGCTACGCTACACATATAGTTGGAGGAGTTTTAAATTATCGGTATTTGGGTAATAGCAATTATGAAATTCACCTAACGGTGTTTAGAGATTGCAATCCAAGTGTAACCACACTTTTTGATAATCCGGCAAGAGTTGGAATATTTGACGGAGCCAATAATTTTATCAACGATATTTTAATTCCAATATCCCCAATAGATACCTTAGCTCCTTCAATTAATAGTCCTTGCCTGACTCCACCCTCCATTTGTTATGAACGCGCTCAGTATTTTGATACCATTAATTTACCACCAACTAATTTAGGGTATCAATTGGCGTATCAGCGTTGTTGTCGTAATGGGACTATACAAAACATAGTAACGCCTTTGCAAATTGGAGCAACTTATTATGCAAGTTTGCCGAGTAATACGATTGCTTTTTCAAACTCAAATCCAACCTTTACGAATTTACCTCCGCTTTTTTTGTGCTTAAATTATCCTTATACGTTTGATCATTCGGCGACAGATTTAGATAGTGACTCATTGGTGTATAGCTTATATACTCCTCTTGAAGGAGGTTCACAAGGTTCTCCTTCTCCCAATCCTACCAATCCCCCACCCTACTTTCCACTATCGTTTCAACCACCCTATAATCTTTCAAATGTTATGGGAGGTGTGCCTTTGACTATCAATCCGCAAACGGGTTCGCTAACAGTAACCCCGAATACACAAGGGCAATTTGTTGTTGGTGTTCAAGTGGCTGAATACCGCAATGGTATTTATTTAGGAGCTACCAAAAGAGATGTACAATTTAACGTAGTGCCATGCCCCAATTTAATTGTCTCTGAAATTGTAATTCCAGTCCCCAGTTTGCAAGCAATTGTAGCTTGTGGAAGCAATACAGTGCAGTTTAACAACAATAGTTTTGGAGCAGTAAATTATAAGTGGAATTTTGGTGATCCTACAACAACAAGCGACACCTCTTCCTTGTTTCAACCCAGCTATACTTATCCCGGTCCCGGTACATATCAATCCTACTTAGTAGCCTTTAGTTCGAATCCAAATTGTAACGATACCAGCTTTGCTATGGTAAAAGTTTACCCTCCTTTTACTGCTGATTTTGCAAGCAATTTTAATCCTTGTACACGAACTGTTAGTCTAACTGATTTAACAACCTTTCCGGGTCACCCTATTACCAGCCGCTCCTGGAATTTTGGAGATGGTAGTACTTCAACATTGCAAAACCCAACGCATACCTATGCAAACCCGGGAACTTATACCATAACTATGCAGTCGGCCTCTAATTTGGGTTGTTCAGGTAGCAAAAGTATAACGATTACTGTACCATCAGTAAATACACTAAGCGTAGCCGGTTCAACTTCCATATGTTTAGGCGATAGTACACAGATTTCAGTAAGTGGTGGTTTCGATTATTCTTGGTTTCCGACGAGTAGCCTTAGTAATCCTTCTAGTGCTAACCCTATTGCATTTCCAAGTAGTACTACTACTTATTCTGTTTTAGGAAAAGTACTTACGAGTACAGGTGATACATGTAGCGCCAACCAATCGGTTACTGTTACGGTGAATGCTTTAGCACAGGCAGCAGCATCCGTTAATCCAATAAGTTGTGGAAAAAAAACGATTCCTTTCACAAATACATCGCTTAATGCACTAAGTTATGCTTGGAATTTTGGAGACCCTAGTTCTACAAGCAATACATCCTTGCAAACAAATCCTATACATCTGTATTCAGATACCGGAATTTTTCAGATTCGCTTAGTTGCTTATACGCAAGCGGGACAACAAGGATGTACCGATACAACATATACTAGCTTGCATATTTACCCACCAATAATTGCCGGTTTTGATTATGAAGTAGAAAGCTGCAGTAACACTGTTAGCTTTTTTGACAGCACTGCTGATGCATTTTCGCATCCTTCAAATTGGGTATGGGATTTTGGCGATGGGCAATTTTCATTTCTTCAAAATCCGGTACATGTGTATTCCAGTTTTGGGAATTTTAATGCGAGTTTAATTGCAAGTACTTGGGTAGGATGTAAAGATACGCTGATTGTTCCCATTAATTTAACTGCTTTGGCAGCTGCAGTTGGCCCAAATGATACCAGTTTGTGTGACGGTAATCCGGTAGAAATTTCGGCCTCCGGAGGTATCGCGTATTTATGGACGCCGGCAATTGGATTAAGTAGTGACACTGTTGCCAACCCAACTGTTACAATTAATCAAACTACGACCTATACTGTTGCAATTACAGCGATTGCAGCCGATGGTGATACTTGTGTTATTTCAAAAAATGTAACAGTATTTGTCCCTTCCGGTCAACTACCCGCCTTAACAGCTACAGTTGATAAAGATACTATTTATGCTGGTGAAAGCACCACACTGCATGCTATCCCCGATCAATCAAATTTATTCTACAATTGGACTCCGGCATCCTGGCTAAATAGCGCAGCAATTGCAAATCCTGTTGCTACACCTCTTGAAACAATCACTTATCAAGTTGTACTTTCCGATTCATTTGAATGTGTGCGCAATGCCGATGTTAAAATTGTTGTGATTCAATTGAGTTGTGGCGAGAGTGAAGTGTTTATACCCAATTCATTTACGCCAAATAACGATGGCGAAAACGATATTTTATTTGTACGCGGAAATCAAATTAAAGAATTGTATTTTATTGTTTACAATCGCTGGGGTGAAAAAGTATTTGAAACTAATAATCCTAAAAGCGGTTGGGATGGAATTTACAAAGGAGTTATTTCAGAACCGGGAGTATTTGCCTACTATGCACGTATTATTTGCTTAAACAACGATGAACTAATTAAGCAAGGAAATGTAACACTTCTTCGATAAGCAGGATGCGTTTTCAAATCTGTTTAAAATTGCTTCAATGAAAAAAACACTTTTACCAATTTTACTTGCAAGTGTTTGGATTAGCATTTCTGAGTTTTTAAGAAACTCCATTTTTCTTCATTCGCACTGGGTAGAACACTATCAAAATTTAGGATTAATTTTTCCTGAAAGTCCAATAAATGGTATAACATGGGGCATATGGTCGATTGGTTTTGCTTCTGTTATTTTTATTTTAAGTAAAAAATATACGCTCCTTCAAACTACGTTTATTTCATGGTTCATTGGCTTTGCTTTAATGTGGATAGTACTAGCAAATTTGAGTGTGTTGCCCTTTGCTATTTTACCTCTTGCTATTCCCTTAAGTCTGCTCGAAGCATTTGTTGCAAGTTATTGTATGTATAAATTTAAATAAGCAAAATACCTTGCGGTTACTTCAAAAAATTAATTCTTGAGAAAAATAGTATGACTCAAAAACAAGTGAAGTACACCAATGAGTTAATTCACGAAAGCAGTCCTTATTTGTTGCAGCATGCTCACAATCCGGTTGATTGGTATGCCTGGAACGAAAACACTTTGCAAAAAGCTAAGGATGAAAATAAATTATTGCTGATAAGTATTGGCTATTCAGCATGTCATTGGTGCCATGTTATGGAGCACGAAAGTTTTGAAAACGAAGGAATAGCGCAGCTAATGAATGCTCACTTTATTTGTGTTAAAGTAGATAGAGAAGAACGTCCTGATATTGATCAAGTATACATGAATGCCGTGCAATTAATGACCGGTAGTGGTGGCTGGCCGTTGAATTGTTTTGCTTTGCCAAATGGTCGTCCTATTTATGGAGGTACTTATTTTCAACCTGAGCGCTGGAAAAATGTGTTGTTGAACATTGCTGATTTATACAGCAATGAACCAAATAAAGCTATTGAATATGCTCAAAAATTAGTGGATGGCATTCATCAAAGTGAACTCATACAGCGTGAGGAAAAAGCAATTGAATTTACCATTGAAGAGTTAGCAGAAATAGTTTCCGAATGGAGTAAACGCTTTGATACGATTGAAGGGGGAGCAGATAGAACTCCGAAATTTCCTTTACCTAACAACTATTTATTTTTGTTGCAGTTTGCTTACTTTCAAAAAAGCCCTGCAATTGAAAGTCATGTGCAGCTTACTTTACAAAAAATGGCCATGGGTGGAATTTATGATCAGTTGGGAGGTGGATTTGCAAGGTACTCTACAGATCATTTGTGGAAGGTACCTCATTTCGAAAAAATGTTGTACGACAATGCTCAGTTAGTGAGTTTGTACAGCGAAGCATTTCAAACTACGCAAAAAGAGCTGTACAAAAATGTAGTTGTTGAAACTCTCCGTTTTATTGAACGCGAAATGACTTCTGCTGAAGGTGCATTTTATTCGGCTTTGGATGCCGACAGTGAAGGAGAGGAAGGAAAATACTACGTATGGACAAAAGAAGAATTACAGCATTTGTTAGGAGAGGCTTTTGAATTTGCATCAACCTATTATTCAGTAAATGAAATTGGCTATTGGGAAGAAGAAAACTACATTTTACTAAGAAAAAAAGAAGATCTTGAATTGGCGCAAGCTTTGAATTTAGATGAAGCTGAATTGCTTGTGAAGCTTGAAACGATAAAGAAGATACTCCTCAATGCGCGAGAAAAAAGAGAGAGACCCGGCTTAGATGATAAAATTTTATGTTCATGGAATGCATTGATGATTAAGGGATACAGCAACGCATACAAGGTATTTGGTACTGAAAATTATTTACGAGTAGCTGAAGAAGCAGCCAAATTTATTTGCAACAAAATGATGCAAGCTAATTATACTCTTTTTCATTCCTATAAAAATGGGAAGGCTGTAATAAATGGTTTTTTGGAAGATTATTGTTTTACAATAGAAGCATTTATTTCCTTGTACGAAGTTACTTTTAATGAAACTTATTTAGAACATGCTAAAAACCTTATGGATTATAGCATTGCGCATTTTTATGATACCGAAAGTGGATTTTTCTTTTTTACGTCGGACTTAGATGCTCCATTGATAGCGCGAAAGATGGAAACCTCCGACAATGTAATTCCTGCTTCAAATTCAAGTATTGCGCATTCTCTTTATTTGTTAGGTCATTATTTTGATGTGCCCAATTATTTAGATAAGTCACGTCAAATGCTTCGAAATGTGAAACGAATGATGCTACATTATGGAGAAGGTTATTCGAACTGGGCAAGGTTACAACTCTATGAGCTAACACCATTTTACGAGATAGCAATTGTGGGAAATAATGCCGAAAAATTTCGGGTAGAGCTACAAAAAAACTATCTTCCTAATACACTAATTGTGGGCTCGCTACATACAAGTAAGCTTCCTTTGCTTGAAAACAAATACGTTGAAAACAAAACTTTAATTTATGTATGCAAGCAAAAAAATTGTTTTTTACCGGTTGAAAATGTTGAGGCTGCAATGAAGATTTTAACCTAGTACAAGGTTTAGGAATACTTTTACTACCTATACGTTTGTTTATCAATAATATAATAATTAATTGCTACTTTTACTAGTATTAACTGTATCGTGAAAAAATATTCAAGATTCCTTTTCGTTTCCTTTTTTATACTTGTTTACTCAAGTAGCTTTGGCCAGTACTTCTGGGTGCCTGATCCGGTATTTAGGTTTAGGCTAAAAGTTGAACACCCTACTTGTTTCACTCATAACGATTCATTGATACTAAATTGTCCGGGTGTACTAAATGACACGCTACTTGATTTTCATAACTTAAACTTGGCAAGCGTTAGTGGAGTTGAGCATTTTCAATCGTTGAAATATTTATACTTATACACCAACAGTATTTACTCCATCGATTCACTTCCGGCATCCTTGCTCTATTTAGATATTCGATCCAATTTTATCGGCTCACTAAAGAGCTTGCCTCAAAACTTAAAAACCCTAATTTGCAGTGGTAATTTTCTCTTTTCAATTGACACCCTTCCTGCAACTTTAGAAAGACTGCACGCTTCTTACAACCCCATTAATAACATCCATAAACTTCCTCCGAATTTAAAATTTTTGGATGTTACAGGATCTACGCTCACTAGTATTGATAGCTTACCTGCAAGTCTTGAAAAATTATTTGCAGGAAACAATCACTTAACTACTTTACCCAATTTACCTACAGGATTATTGACCTTGTATTGTCAAAACAACCAACTAAGCAATTTACCTCAGTTGCCTTACAACCTATTTGATTTGAATTGCAGTAATAATTCATTAAGCAGTTTAGGAAATTTGCCATTAAATTTAGGAATACTCAATTGCCAAAACACTCAAATACACTCCTTGCCCAACTTGCCCGATTATTTATCGATTTTAAATTGTGCAGAAAACCCCATTAGTTGTTTGCCTCCTTTGCCAGCAAGTTTTACCTATCTTAATTATGATTCAACTTACATTGCTTGTATACCTAACCTGCCCCCGGGGTTTAATTCAACGAGCTCACTAAGTTGCTTTCCTAGTCCTTTGCCAATTTGCACTTTTCTAAATGATTACTGTAATTACAATAGGACCTATGGAGCGGTGTTTATTGATTCAAACAGTAACAGTTATCCCGATTCGGGCGAGGTTGGTGTTAGTACTATTGTGCATACCTATAACGGTGCTGCTGCACTATCTGACAGTAGCGGTTTTTTTACCCTTCTATCAGACACAGGGACGCTGAGTACATTTATTGATTTGCCTCCATACTATTTAAACACTACACCTTTACAACAAAACATAACTGTAGTACCCAATCACTCAGATACCTTGTATTTTGGAATACGACCGATTGTACAAGCGCAGGATTTAGCAATTGAACTAAGTTCATTTATGGTATTACGACCCGGATTTAAAGTGAATTACCAACTCGAATACAAAAACAGCGGAACTTTACCGGTTACAAATTATACCATTAAGTATAAACCGGCTTCAGTACTCACAAATTTATATTCAATACCACCAGCAACAAGCCTTTCAGGAGATACATTGATTTGGCTTTTTTCAAACATTTTACCGCAACAAAGTGGCAATATTCTTTTGTATGATTCAGTTTCAACGGGAGCTGTTTTGGGAAATTATGCGGTAGCTACTGCTTGGATTGAACCAATTTCAGGAGACACAGCTCCATCAAACAATGTCTCTTTTGATCGTCAATTAATTATTGGGGCTTATGACCCCAACGATAAACATGTATCACCTGAACAAATTGACAGTACTTACAACACTTACTTTGATTATACAATTCAATTTCAAAACACAGGAACCGATACCGCCTTTAATGTATTTATTACCGACACACTTTCGCCATTATTGGACTATAGTACGATACTGCCCGGCTTGTCGTCGCACAGCTATTCATTTGCTTTATGCAGCGGTATTGCGCAATGGTACTTTTCTAATATTCTGTTACCCGACAGCAATATTAACGAGTTAGGTTCGCATGGATTTTTGAAATTTAAAGTAAAGCCATTGCCTATCGCAAGTACAGGATTTCAAATTAAAAACAAAGCTTCTATTTATTTCGACTACAATGCTCCTGTTATAACCGATGCTGCGATTATTGACATAACACCTTTGCTTGTAGCAATCAACAACCGCGAGGCATTTTCGATTTTTCCAATACCGGCCGATAAAGAGCTACAACTTTTGCGAAGCGACAATCAATCGATTGGTGTTATTAACTTGATAGATATTTCCGGAAAAACCTTGCTCACTGTAAACTGTCAATCCAACTCATGTACAATTTGTATGAATGAAATCCCTAAGGGCTTTTATATTTTAAAAGGCCCAGGGTGGACAAAAAAAATAGTAAAAAGTTAACTGTTTGCTTTTGTGCTGGCTTTTATTTGCTGAATAATTAATTAAACGAATCTTGTAAATGAAATTAAAGGTACTGAACGGTGTTTTTTATTTGGTTGTACTCGCTTCTATTGTTTCCTGCAAACGATGTGTTGACAGAGTTTGCGAAAACATTTCAGACGAATACAAAACCTGGATTCCACATCAATTAAATGACACTTTGCGCTATAAGAATGGTTCGGGAAAGTATTTTACGTTTTTGGTTAGCGCTGTCAAAGAGTCGGAAAATGATACACAAGAATGTTTCAGAAGTTTATCGAGTTGTTCGTGCCACTCTTGTAAGCCCTATTACTCAATAACCGCTAGTGGCGACAGTACTAGAAATAACAGCAATGTATACACTCTTAAAGTAAGTTATACCACCCAGGTAAAAAACTCCGAAACCATTGTTTTACGTAAAGATTATGCGCTTAGCTTTTTAGGAATGGAGCTCGATTTTGATCTCGATTACATTAGTCAATCTACCGATAGTTTGATAAGTAATGGGTTGGTATACAAAAATGTGTTTCATAGCCAAATTGACACTTTAAACACAGCCTACAGCACCTTTCAGATTACAGAAGTGTATTGTTCAAAACAATTAGGGCTCATTGCTTTTTACGATAGAAAAACGAAGGATTGGTATTATCGACAGTAGTTTTATTTCTCACCTACTTTCAAGTTTTCAAGCTTTTCACTCCATACCGACCAGTTTTCCATTTCCTTTTCGAGCAGCACTTTAGTGGATTCGTATTTTTGAAACAGGTCGCTACTTTTCATGGCCTCTTTGTATTTTTCAGGATCCATCAGTACTTCATCCATTTGCTTTAGTTCTGTCTCGAGTCGTTCAATTTCTTTTTCGCTTTTGCTTATTTGATTTGAAATTTTTCGAAGTTCCTTTTCATTTTCCCTCTTTTGTTCGAATGAAACTTTGTTTTCAGATTTTCTTTCTTCCGATTCGGCTTTTGCAGCAATGGCTTTTACTTCGAGTTCGCCCAGATTAGCTATTTTTTTTGACGCCAAAAAATCATACACATCGCCAATGTGTTGCTTGATGCT
>WBZU01000266.1_pt1 | contig 47620 bp, 36 predicted proteins | sample 5204311 | NCBI WGS metagenome assembly WBZU01 (sample SAMN12344359, study PRJNA552823) | activated sludge metagenome | biome: Activated sludge suspended growth; feature: Nitrification reactor; material: Wastewater; isolation source: activated sludge from nitrification reactor of wastewater...
CGCTTTCGCCACCTGGTTGCTCGGCGGCTGGTCGCACGGCGACGCGGTCGCGATCGTCAGCGATCTCGGGCAGGCCGCATCGTCTCTGTCGGCCGCGGTGTTCGCCGCAATAGCGGCGCGATCCGCTTCTGGCCGGCTACGGGCGGCGTGGCTGGCGCTGACCATCGGCTTGTCCGCGTGGTTCCTCGGGCAGCTCGTCTGGACCTACTACGAACTGGTGGCGAAGCAGAACCCCTTTCCGTCGCTCGCCGATGTCGGGTACCTGATCCTGCCGGTCGGCGCGTGTGCGGCATTACTGCTGTTCCCCGTTGCCCACAGCAACTTTTCGCTGCTCCGCGTTCTCCTCGACGGCCTGATCGTGGCGGGTTCGCTGTTCCTGGTCAGCTGGGTGACGGTCCTGAATCCGGTGTACGAGGCAGGTGCGGAGACGGGTCGGCTCGGATTCATCGTCTCGTTGGCGTACCCGGTCTCGGACGTGGTGATCCTGACCGTGGCCGCGGTGGTGCTGATCCGGGCGCAGACCCAGCAACGCCCGACCCTGACGTTGCTGACCGTCGGGATGGCCTGCCTCGCGGTGGCCGACAGCGCGTTCGCCTACCTCGGGGCTACCGGAAGTTACACCACCGGCAATGCGACCGACCTCGCCTGGACGGCCGGGTTTCTGCTGCTTGCGGTTGCCGGCGCGGCCGGTCGGGAGGACGCACTCCAGGAAAAAGGTGCAGTCGATCAGTTGCCCGGCTGGGCGTCGATCTGGCTGCCGTACGCGCCGCTGCTGCTGGCCGCCCTGGTGGCCGCCGCCGAGCCACCCCGCCTCCTCAGGACGGGACCGGTGGAGGCTGCCGCTGCGTTGCTGGTGGCGGCGGTGCTGGGCCGCCAGTTCCTGACGGTCAGCGAGAACCGCCGACTGCTGGCCAAGGTCGCCGAACAGGCCCGCCGCGACCCACTCACCGGACTGGCCAACCGCACCCTGCTCTACGAACGACTCGAACACGCAATGCGCCTGCGCGAACGCGACGCACTCTGCGTCGGCGTGCTCTCACTGGACCTCAACGACTTCAAACTCGTCAACGACACCTTCGGCCACCACGCCGGCGACGAACTGCTGATCCTCGTCGCCGACCGACTCGCCGGCTGCGTACGCACCGGCGACACCGTCGCCCGACTCGGCGGCGACGAGTTCGTGATCCTCATCGAAGACACCGCCGACCAATCCCGTCAGGTGGCCGACCGAATCCTGAGCGCCTTCGACCAACCCTTCACCGTCGACGGCCACGAAATGGCCATCCTGCCCAGCCTCGGACTGGCCATCGCCGCACCCGAGGAGCCCCAGCTGTCCGGCGACGAACTGCTCCGCCGAGCCGACGTCGCGATGTACGCCTCGAAACGGCTCCGCACCCGCGGGGTACAAACCTTCACCCCCCAAATGGGATTGGCCGGAATGGCCGGGATCGACCACGACCCGCTGCGCCGGGCACCCCTGCGCTCCGCAGCCACCAGCGGAGCCGACCAACTCATGATGCTCGGCGAACTCCGAGCGGCCATCGCCCACTCCGAACTCACCCTGCTCTACCAACCGCAAATCGACCTCCACACCACACAAATCGTCGGCGCCGAAGCACTCGTGCGCTGGGCCCACCCCCAACGCGGACTCCTGGGCGCCGAAGAATTCCTGCCCCTGGTCCGCCGCTACGGCCTGATGGAAGCCGTCAACGACCTCGTCCTGAACACAGCACTCGACGACGCCCGACGATGGCACACCGCCTCCATCAACATCCCGGTCGCGATCAACCTCTTCGGACCCACCCTGGCCAACCCCGACCTACCCGCGACCATCACCCGCGCCCTGACCGACCGCGACCTCAACCCGGCCACACTGACCATCGAGATCACCGAACAACTACTCCTCGAAGACGTCGAACGCACCCGCACCGTCCTGCAACACCTACGCCACAGCGGCATACAAATCGCCCTCGACGACTTCGGCAGCGGCTACTCCTCGCTGGCCCAACTCCGCGAACTACCCGTCAACGAGATCAAACTCGACCGCGACTTCATCGCACCCATCCTCACCAACCAACGCGCCGCCGCCATCGTGGCCGCCGTCATCACCTTCGCCCACACCCTGGGCCTCAAAGTCGTCGCCGAAGGCGTCGAAAACCCCGACACCGCCGACCTCCTACGCACCTACACCTGCGACTGGGCCCAGGGCTACCACTTCAGCCCCCCAGTCACCCCCCAAGCACTCGCCGACATGTTCACACCGGCCGGTGCAGCCCGGTCGACGGCGGCACCGAGGAGGTCGAGGTGATACAGAGCCGCGAATCGGGTCGCGGCCGGGTGGCGCCCGCCGATGCGTGGTATCTCTTCGCCGACGAACTGAAAACCGACCAGTTCCTGGTGTACGGCTTCGCCGGTACCCCGGCATCGGTCGAACAGGCGGTCGAGGAGGTCATCGCCCGCGCCCGGACGTGTTCGGAGTTACGCCTGCGAGTCGGCCACCCCAGCCACCTGGGATCTGCCCGCCTGGGTTTTCCCTCGTGGGTGCCGGGAGACGTCGACCCCGGACAGATCATCGTCCACGACTCCGATCAGCTCGATTGGCCGGGATTCCTAAGGACCACCGGATGGCTGATCGAAGGGCACCAACTCGATCCCGAGCGGGCGATGTGGCGGCTGCACATCTTCGTCGGGGTGCACGGCGTCCCGGGGAGCCCCGGGAGGCCGGCGACCGTGGCCGTCGCACAGATCAGCCACGCACTGGCCGACGGCATGCGTTCGGCGGTGCTGGCCGGCGTTCTGTTCGGACGCCCGGAGGCCCCGCCGCCGATCGCCGAGTTGCCGGTTCATTGGCCGTTCGCCCGCAGTTTCGAGGCCTTCCGCGCACGCCGGCAACTTGCCGCCGATACCGCGGCCGGACTCGTTCCGGAGCCCCCGAGTCCCGTGCCGGCGCTGAGTATCAACAACAGCAAGCCGATCGGCGCACCGATCCTGCGGACGTTCGTCCGGCATCGGGCCCAGTTGCCCGGCAAGAGGGCCACCAAAGGGGCGCTCGTCGCGATTTCCGAGGCGCTGTCCGGTTACCTGCGGGAGCGCGGCGAGGACCCGACAATGCTCACCGCGCTGGTGCCGATGGCCTTCTCTGGCACGGCCCACGCGCGTAACCACTCCGGCCCCGAATTCATCAGGCTGCACCCCGACGTCCCGGTCCGGGCCGACCGGGCGGGCCTGATCGCCGCCCAACTCGCCGACCGCAGAAACAGACGTCAGCACGCAGCCCTGGCCGCCAATGAGCTGGCGCTGGCGAACCTGCCCGGGCCGCTGCTGCGGTGGATCCAATCGCGGACCCTCCCGCCGACCGTGATGGGCCATACCGTGGTCTCCAGCGTCAACCGCGGCCCCGCGGACCTGACTTTCGGTGGATGCCCGGTCATCATGAGCGCCGGGTATCCCTTCCTCACTCCCACCATCCCGCTGACCCACGGCATCCACGGCATCGGTGAGATGGTCGGGATCAGCGTGTACACCACGACATCGGTCATCTCCGACATCGAGGGCTACATCGACCGGCTGAACTTCGGCCTGCGCCCGCAACTCTGATCGAAAGCGGACCGGTCCGAACGCGGTGGGTCAGTGTGCGGCCGGCGCGGCACCGTCCCCGGCTTCGTCGGCGGCGCGCACGGGGATGTGCACCCGGCCCCGGTATGCCCGCCATACCAGCGGGCCGCACACCAGGGCCTCCACCCCCACCGCCGCCAGCCAGCCCAGACCCAGGCCGGTGAGTCCGCCGCGCGATGCGCCGATCGCCGCGCCGGCCAACTCGCCCAGGCCCAGCACCCCGATGAGAGCCGCTTCGCGTCCGACGGTTCCGGTGACCCGCGCCAGGGCCACGTGGTGGTCCTTGATGATCAGGCCGAAACCGCCGAGGCACATGAGCGTGAGCGCGGAGCGGCCGTTGGCGGCGTATGCCTCGCCGAAGATGCGCAGCACCCAATGACCGAGCACCAGGATCGCGAGGTTGGCGGCGGCGCAGATGAGCAGGGCATAGCGCAGCGTGAAACGAAACTCCAGAAGGAACGTCCCGGAATCCCGCGCACCGGAGGCGAACAGCGCCGTCGCCAGCGCGATCGGTACATAGAAGAGGAATCCGGCCACCGACCAGGTCGAATAGAGGTAGGCGGCCTGTTCGGAACCCAGGATGACGTTGGCCACGATCGGCATGGCGAAGAACGGGGTGAACAGGGCAATGTTGAGCATGTGATGCTGGGCCGCGGTGAAGTGGATTCCGCGCAGGGCCGACAGCCTGGGCATGGTCCGCCGGACCGGTACCCGATATTGGCGCATCAGCGCGATGACCACCACCACGATCGAGACGACGTTGGCCACGAACCAGCTGGTGAAGATGCTGACCGAGCCGTACCGCGCCAGCAACAGCGCAACGGCGATCAGCAGGACCAGCTTGACGACCGCCTGAACGGTATTGCGGACGAGCTGCATCCGGCCGCCGATCAGGCTGAGCAGCGCCATATCCAGCATGTAACCCAGGCTTTGGGTCGCCACGGCCGCCGCGAACAGCGCCGTCATGCCGACTTCCTTACCGATACCGGGCAGCCCGAGGAAGTCGCTGGGCAGGGTGAACGCACACACCAAGGCGACAACGGTCCCGACCACCGCGGTCACCATGGAGGCGGTGGATACCAATTGGGTGCGGCCCCCGCGCATGGTCGGCAGTTTCGCCACCAGCACCGTGCCCAGTCCGAGCACGGTGAACGGCGCGATGAGGCTCATTGCCGCGATGGTCGTGGCGGACTCGCCGACGTCGGACGCCGGGAACGCCCGTGCGGCGACCGCCCAGTAGACGAATCCCAGCCCCGAGGTGACGATCGACGTCGACACCAGCGCGGCGGCGCTGCGGATCAGGAACTGCAGCTTCCGACGATGCTCAGCCTGAATGTCGGCGCCCCGTCCGCCGTCCTCAGGGGTCTCGGCTCCGGTCATCCGCTGGCCGGGGACGTGCGACTTGCGATGGCGTCGCGGTACATCTGCTCGAGGCGTTCGACCACCGAACTCACGGTGAACTGGTGGGCCCGGTCCCGGCCGGCCACGCCGAAGGCGCGCGCGGCCCCGGGGTCGGCGAGCACCTTCGCGAGCGCGTCGGCCAGCGCCCCGGCGTCGCCGGGGGGCACCAGCAGGCCGGTGCTGCCGTCGACAACCATGTCGAGGATGCCTCCAGAGGCGGCAGCAACCACCGGCCGGCCGGCGGCCATGGCCTCCAGGACAACGGTCGGGCACGGGTCGGCCCACACCGACGGCACGACCACCACGCGCGCCGTCCGGAAGAGCTCGACGACCTTCTCGTGCGGCAGTGGCCCGGTCCAGTGCGCCCCGGGCGGGAACCGCCAGGCCTCCGGTGTCGCCGTACGCCCGGCAAGCACCAGGGGCGGCGGGGAATCAAGCATTTCGTAGGCGTCCAGCAGGGTTTGCACGCCCTTGTCGGGGGAGAGATCACCGACGAACAGCAGCGGGGCGTCGGCCTTCGGCTCGGGGATCTCTTCGAGGATGATCTCGTCGGGAATGAAGTTCGGGATGACCCGCGCGTCAATTCTCGCGGTGTGCAGCCAGTGATCGTGCGGGATCGCGACCCCGTCGGCGACGGCAGTGCTGACCGCCGCGGCTGCGGCGATGCGTTTGGCCCGCCGCGGCGCCGACCAGGTGTTGGCGGCCAGGGTCACCGCGCCGTTGACCGCCCCGTAGTGGGCGGAGGCGCAGGACAGACAGCGCGCCGGGGACGGGCCCGGGCACCGCGTCCGGCCGTGCTCCATCAGGCGCTTGGTCACGCAGATGTGGCTGTAGTCGTGCAGGGTCATGACCAGCGGCACACCGGCGCTGGTTGCCGGGCCCAGGGCACTGTTGACGATCCAGTTGTGCGCGTGCACCACGTCGAACCGTTTCGCGGCAAGCTCCTGGCGGATCGCCCGACTGACGATCGGATCCGGCAGGGGCAGGGCGTGCGGGCGCGTCGGATCGCTGTAGAGGGCTGGGAATCGCGAGGCCGCCGTACGGACCCGCACCAGCCGGACGCCGTCGGAGAAGGTCTCTCCCGCCGGCTCGTCGACGGTGGCGAAACCGAGCAGGGTGACGTCGTGGGACCTGGCTGCCAGTTTTCGCGCAAGGTTCCAGACGTGCCGTTCCTCACCCCCGGAAACGGGGGGGAGAAACTGCGCCAACAGCAAAATCCTCAACGTCACCACTCCTGAAAGAGCCGATCGCGTGCTCCACCCAATCATCCCACGGGGGGTGCTGCCGGCGAACGCGTAGTGCGAGCCGCCGCGAAGGGTGATTCGCGGCCGCGACCAACGAACTCAGCCCGGCTTGTCTTCGGGCGAGATGTGGACCGCCGCGGGGTCGTTGAGAATCTGGCGAACCTGGATGATGTTGATGCGGGCGGCTTCCACGACCGCCACCGCGACGATGACGGCAAGCGGTACGCCCAGCAACGCCGCGACGCGTAGCCGCGGCCGGGTCACTCCACCGGCGGCGCGACCCAGCGCCCTTCGCACCACGGATGCGGCCCGTTGGGGGTTGGCGAGCACGACGACACCCAGAGCCGTGCCGAAAGCGAGCGGCGTGAGCCAGATACCGAGCAGGAGCAGGGCTGCCGAGAAGATGGACGCGCCCGCCAGCGCTATCCCCCCGACGAGTGCGGGCCCGGCGGCGCGACGGAGCCTCTTGACGAGCCTCACCACGCGTGGCCAGATCCGGCTGCGGGGGACGAATGTGAACAACAGTCCCGCAATCAGGCCGGTCACCAGCTGTCGCACCAGACTGACCGACGGCGTTTCCCCGTACCAGCCGTTGCGCTGCTCCGGAATGCCGAGACCCTTCAGGTCGTAGATGGAGATCGGGCCGTGCCGGTAGATCTCCTTGATCCCGGGCACCTTGTCGAACTTGGCGAGTTGGGCGTCGGTGAGCAGCAGGTGGCCGTTGCCGGGCTCGCCGCTTTCGAAGTAGGACCCGAAGTGCGGCAGTTCCCGGGCCAGACGGCGATCGACATAGAGAAAACGCAGTCGCAGACTGCGGACGGCGTCCTGCTCGGTGAGTCCGAATTCGTCAGCGAAGTACAGCGTCGGCGCGCTGACACCGTTGGCCTTCATCACCGGCCACACACCCGATTTGGCCGCGAGCAGGTCTGAACCGACCCGGTCCCCGACGATGCGGCTGCCGGCCGGCAGGGCGTCGCGGGCCCACTCGGTGGCCGCAAGAACCTCGGCGTCCATCGAACGGGTGTCGGCGGCGGCCATGTAGGGGCCCGGCAGCCGCGCCCAGTACGGCCCGGCGCCCAGCACGAAGCCACTGACGAACACTCCCGAGGCCATGATGATCACCAGCAGGCGGGGCAGCCACGGCCGGCGGGGCAGGCCGAGGCGGGCGCTGATGGCCAGCACGATCGACCGCAGCCCGCTCACCAGCCGCCCCGGGGGCCGCTCGGGAGGGGCGTTCGGGGGGTCGGCCCACCACAGCCGGATGGCGAAACTCGCCACCGTCAGGGCCAGCGGGAAGAAGAGAAAACTGCTCCCCCGGTCGAAAAGCTCGCCGCCCTTGGGAACGACGCGTGCCGCCATGGTGACCGGGATGGCCCCGGACAACAGCAGAACCAACAAGCGGGGGTTCCACCGGAGGATGTTGCGATCACCGCGCCGCCACCAATACAGGGCGAGCATCCCCAACGCGCCCACCCCCAACACCACCGCCGCGGCGTAATAGAGAAGCAGCAGGGTGTCCCGCAACGGGGTGGGCGTTCCCGACGAGTCCTTGAAGGCCTCGCGCTTCTCGCCCTTTGCGGCCGATCCGGTTACGTCCTTGAAGATCGGACCGAAGTACTCCTCCAGAAGCCCCCGCTGCACGATCATCCAGGCCAACGTCGTCGCAATCGCGGCCAGCGCGCCGTACAGGACGCGCAACCTGGCGTGTCCGCGTTGGAAGAGCGTCCACATGAGAAGGAGCACCATCGTGATGAAACTGGTCACGTGGTGCGCCATGGCGGTGGCGAACAGGCAGACCGTCGCGCCGAAGAACAGCGGGAGCGGATCGTCGGACGTGCGTGAGCGTGCGATGAGGCTGACCGCCGTCAGCGCCAGCGGGATCGACAGGGTCTGGTAGGAGAACTGGGAGTTGAAGAAGATGAATTGGGGGCCCAGCGCGTATACGGCGACCGCCAGTCCGCCGGCCCGCATATTGCCGGTCAGTTGTTCGACGGCATCGCAGAGCACGGTGACCAGAACGATGCGGCACAGAAGGACCACGATGAAAGCCGATGCCATCGTCGGGATGCCGGTCTGATGCACCAGCACGGTGATCGTTTCGATGCCCGGATAACGCGGGCTCACCTGCAGCAGTGGGTTGGCCTCGAAGAGCCGGTGCGAGGACAGGATGTCACCGAGTGTGCGCATGTGCAGTTGCTCGTCGAATCCGGTGAACAGCAGCGGATTGGTGGCTCGCCACATGAACGTCGGTGTCAGACCGAGGCAGAGCACCGCGATATTGCGCGTCGCCCTGGTGAGCTGCGGGCTGATGAGAAACCAGAGCGCGCTGCCGTACGCGGCCGCGAGACCGGCGAAGCCGCACAGAGCGGCCTCATAACCGTGACTGCGCCGCGATAGGACGACCGCCACCACCTGCAAGCCAAGAGCACAGACTTGCCAGGCCAGCAGGATCACTCTGACATCATGACCGCTGCCGTCGGTGCGGGTACGACGCGCGAATGCCGGCAGCGTTGCGCGATTAGGTCGTCTCACATGGGTTCAGCGTCATTCGTCGGAGGTGTCCTCCGCCGGCGCCACCGCCGGTCGACGCCTCCGGATTTTCAGCAGGATCAACGCGGCTCCGAGGGCGGCGGCGACCACCACACCGCCCGCGACAATCCAGACGAGGCCCAAGCCGCCGCTCTTGGCGGCGGCGGCCGGCTCCTTCTCGGTCAGCAGGTCGGTTTCCGGAATGGGAATGGCCACCGGCGTCTGGCCCGCGACGGAGATGATCGCCCGGCCGTTCAGCCCGGGCCACCGGTTGGAGTCACTCGATAACCACCTCAGCAGTTCGTCGAGCTGCGCGGCCGAACCACTCGAGGTCGCGATCAGCACCGTACGTTGCCCGTCGAACACGACCTGCAACGAGCCCACCTTCATTGCGGGCTCGAGGGTCAGGGTGAGGAACTTGCCGTCCTGGTCGAATCCTTTGACGGTGATCTGCCCGTTCTCCGCGTTGATCGGCAGTCCGATCGACTTCTGCGTCCAGTTGTCCGCCTCGATCAGAATCGCCGGGTCCTTGCTCTCGACCGCCTCCTTGAGGCCGGTCACCTGGGTCACGATCGGAATCGAGCTGAACCGCTGGAGTCCCACGACGATCTGTGCCGCGCGCACGGTGTCGGCGAACGCGTCCGCACCGATGCCGATCTGAACCCGCGGCAACAGTGTCTGCGGCAGTGAGGTGAACCCCTGCGGCATCGGCGGTTTGGACGTTCCGCCGACCTCGACTTCGGTGCCGGCGTCGATCCGGAGGGTCAGGGGCAGATAGGCGCCGCAGTATCCGGCGTTGCCGGTGGTGTCCACTCCCACGGTGAGGGTGGTGCTGCGTCGCAGTAACCGGTCCGGGATATCGACCCAGTGGTCGATCGTCGCGTTGGCCTCGCTGGGCCACCGGCCGAGAATCTCCCCGCCGACCTGGGCGGTCACCTCCGCGCCGAAGTCAGGAGCGAGGGGCGTGTACGAACCGATCAGATGCACCCGCACGCCCTGCAGCGAGTGCCCGAACTTGCTCTGGTCCAGGTCGATTCCCACCTCCGGCCAGAACGCTATGGAGGTGAACTCGCCCATCCCCATTTCCTTGAGGGTCGTCTTGTTGCCGACGATCTTCTGCTTGGTCTCCAACGGTCCGGCCACCGCTTTACCGGTCAGCGCGAGATTCAGCGAATCGTCGGTGAGCAGCCGCGCCTGGTTCTTGAGCTCGTCGCCCTGGCCGGACACCAGCAGCGCCGGTACCCCCGCGCCGCCCTGCAGCGAAAGCCCTTTGTCCGGGCCCTCCCTGATGATGACCTGGCGCTCCAGGGGCGCTGAGGGGTTCGGCAGGGTCGTCGCACCCTCGGGGATGGGTACGACCGCGTACTCCCTTTTCGACCCTCCGTAGCGGGCCTGTACCGCGGCGATCAGTTGCACGGCCGCGTCTGACTCCGCCCGTGAAGGCTTCGCCGGCAGCCCCACCGTCAGCTTGCGAAGAACCGGCGGCATGAACGCGGCAACGGAAGTCGGCGCGGTTTCGGTTCCGGCGAATCTCACGAGACCGTCGAAGATCTGAACGGGATTGAGCGCATCGAAGCAGTACCCGTCAACCGGGACGATCGTCGACGTCAACGTCAAGCTGACGTAGTTGCCGAAGACTTGGGTCCCGATGAGCGGGATGGTGACCGGACCGACATCCGGAGGCCCCACACCGATCCTGCTGATGAACCTGTCGTCCTGCGTGACGGTCAGGCTGCCGAAACGGGCAGGGGTGGGGAGCTTGAGGGTCGCTGTCAGTTCCACGGGCACCAGCCCGGGCGGGACCGGAAACGACAGTGAGGCGGTGGTGGTCTGACGATCCCCTTTGAACGCGATCATGGTCGACGAGCCCAGATCGCCCAGCGAGATCACCGGAGCGTCGGCGAGAGCACCGCCGCCACCGCCGTCCGGCGGTTCGGCTGCCGCCGGGGGCGCCGCGAAGAGAAGTACCGCGATCACCGCGGCAAGAGCTCCAAGCCTGCGGCGGAGCACGTTCACATTCACGATGGAATCGTAGGCACTCGGCTTGCTCGCCATCGCCGGAATTGTATCCGGGCATGTCGCAGGCTTTGCGGCACGCGCGCGAGGGATCAGTCGGCGAACCCGGTGCGGGGTGCGACGAAGGGCGGCCCGGCTTCCGCGAACAGATAGCCCTGAAGCAGATCACACCCCAGTTCCCGAAGAGTCGCTCGCTCCGCCGCGGTTTCCACCCCTTCGGCCACCACCAGAATGCCGTTGGGCCGCGCCAATCCGGCGATCGCCGAAACGATGTCCTGTTTGAGGGGGGTGCGGTCGATGTGCGTCACCAGCGACATGTCGATCTTGACGATGTCCGGGTTCACCCGGACCAGACTCGTCAGACCCGCGTAGCCCTCGCCCAGATCGTCGATGGCGATGCGGTAGCCGCAGTCGCGCAGGTGGTGTAGATCCTCGTTGAGCTGCCGGTCGCTGGCGAGTGCCGATCGCTCGGTGATCTCCAGCACGATCTGCGACGCGAACGGCAGCAGGGGTTCGGTCGCGATGGTGAGCAGGTCCGCGTGCACCTCGGAGGGGTGAAGGTTGACGAAGATCGTGGGCGCCTGGCCCGGGCGGGCTGCCAGCACCTCGGCGATCGCGGTGCGAACCGCCAACCCGACGTCGTTGATCCGGCCGACGAGTTCGGCAGCCGCGATGAAACGCGCCGGGGAGGCGAACAGCGGACCGCGACAACGCAGGAGGGCCTCGTAGCCGAACACCGAGCTGTCGCTGGCGTGAACGATGGGTTGGAAATGAACCTGCAGTGAGGACAGCGCCTCATCGAACGCCTCCTCCACCCGTGCCAGCCCGGACAGCGCCCCCTCGGCCCCCGCCAAGTCGGCGAGAAATTCGTTGCCCTGCAACTGGCTGGCCATGAGTTTGTTCCGCAGCCGGCGTTGACGGCCTTGGCCGACGGCATCATGGACGACTCGGATCAGATCGACAGCCGCCACCGGTTTGATCAGAAAGCCGGCAACCCCTTCGTGGACCGCTCGCGTGGCGGCGTCAATCGTCGGTTGACCGGTCCAGAGCAACACCGGGAGATTCTCGTGAGCCCTTTTCAACTCGCGCACGAAGTCCAGTCCGTCGCCGTCGGGCAACCGGATGTCGGAAATCACGACATCGACGGCGACATCGCGCAAGACCTGGCCGGCCGCTTCGATCGTGGCGACGCCGGTCACGGCTAAGCCGTCCCGTTCCAGGATGCGCTGCGTCGACGCACGCAGCGCCGGATCCTCCTCCACGATCAGAATCGACGCGTGCAAGTCCGCGCCATGCCGTGCCAACGGCTCTGTCTGCCCGGTCAGCGCTATCGGCAGCCCGGCGGCAACGGCACCGCCTTCGCCGGCCGGCAGCGGAAGGTTGGTTTCCAGCAGCGGCAGATCGACGGTGAACGTCGTCCCTTCGCCCTCGACGCTGTCACAGCAGATGGTTCCGCCCGCGTCGGTGATGATGCCCAGGGAGGTGGACAGCCCGAGGCCGGCGCCCAGCCCGGTCTCCTTGGTGGTGTAGAAGGGTTCGAACACCCGTCGCACCGCTTCGGGGCTCATACCGACGCCGCTGTCGGACACCCTCAACCGTGCCAGCGGGGTTGGATGGTCCGGCTGCTTGTCCACCCGGCTCACGACGATGTCGAGCTTGCCGCCGGCGGGCATGGCATCACGCGCATTCAGGGCGAGGTTGATGATGACCCGATCAAGCTCTTCCGGATCGATGAGGACCAATGCCGGTTCCTCGCCCGGCCGGACATCGAGTTCGATCGCCGTCCCGAGGGCCGTCGACAAGAACTCGATGAGCGCGGTCACGCGTTGGTTGAGATCCGTCAGATGCAGTCCGGCCGACGGCTGGTACACCGTCAACAACTGGCTGGTGAGATGTTCCGCTCGTTCGGTTGCGGCGATGATCTGGTTGAGATCGGCCTGAATGCCCGCGCTGGCGCCGGCGGTGTCGCGCGCAAGGGTGGCGAAGTTGGCGATGACGCCCAGAATCGAATTGAAGTCCTGCGCGACGCCGCCCGCCAGGCGTCCCAGGGCCTCCATCTTCTCGGATTCGATCGATTTGAGTGAAAGCTGCTTGGCGAAGTCGATGTCGAGCAGGGCACCGGTCTGTGTGCGCGCGTCACGGTCGATCCTGGCCACATGCTGAAACCACTTCTCGGTCCCGTCGGGACAACGGATCCGGAACTGCTCGGAGATCGTCGTCCCGACCCGCCCGCCGGTCCGGCTCGGTGAGGGTGCCCGGTCACCGGGAACGACATTGCCGAGGATGTCCTCACCGGCTTTGAAACCGGCCCTGCTGACACCGACGAGTCGCATCGCATCACCCAGCAGCCACCGGTCGGGTTCGCCGACGCCGGGGAGGCCCCTGCCGTAGAGAACGATGGGGAGCTCGGAAATGGCGGCTTCCACGTGCGCCATCAAAGCCGCAGTCGCTTCACGCACCGCGGCTTTGGCGAGCTCGGACTCCATGGCCTTCTCGGCCGTGACATCCCAGTTCAACCCCAACATCGACAGGGGCTTCCCGGACTCGTCGCGGTTCACCGTCGCCCTGGCGGCGATCCAGTGCACGTCGCCCCCCGGCCAGACCACCCGGAACCGGGTGTCGTATTCGACCTCTCCGGTGAGCGCCCGCTGCGTGGTCAGCTTGGCCTCTTCAACATCATCGGGGTGCAGCCCGGCGACCCACGCCTCGTAGGCGCCGGAGAAGTCCGTCGCCTCGATCCCATACAACGCGTACATCTTGTCGTCCCATGTCAGCCTGTCCTCGCCGACGTCCCACTCCCACAGGCCGATGCCGGCCGCATTGGTGGCGGCAGCCAGCAACTGGGCGGAGGACCCGAACCAATGACTACGACCGATCTGAGCGATGCGATTCTCAGCCGCTTCGGCGAACACCTGCAACATCGTCAGATCGGCATCGTTCAACGAGCGGGGTTGGCGGTCGATGATGCACAGGGTGCCGAGTCGGTGGCCTCGGGGACCCTTGATGGGCTGGCCGGCGTAGAACCGGATGTGCGGCTCCCCGGTCACCAGCGGGTTATCGGCGAATCGCTGGTCAGTGCTCGTATCGTCGACGATGAAAGGCTCGTCGGCCACGATCGCGTGACTGCAGAACGACACGTCGCGGCCGGTCTCCACGACGGCGATTCCGGTCTTCGCCTTGAACACCTGCCGATCCCGGTCGACCAGCGTCACGAGGCTGATCGGCACACCGAAATACTGCGCTGCCGCACGTGTGATCCGATCGAGATGTTCGTCCGGGGGCGCTTCGATGATCCCCAGCTCGGCTAGTTCGGCGAGTCGGTCGCCGTCGTCATCGGGAATCGTCGCAGATTCCACCGCACATCCCCCTGGTCATCCGGGAGATCGCCGTTGCGGCAGTCCAACCGTCGGCCACATCCGTCGTGGCGTGCGGCAGCGGCGACCTATACGCCACCGGATGTGCTTTCGACGTCCAGCCGCTTGATGCGGCGTACGCCGTGTCGCGGTTCTTCGCCCGTCATCCAGCCCGGACGTTGCGGGCCTGCCGAGTTGGTCACCGCGCGGCGCTTGGCCAGCCGCCGAATCTGGCGGGCGTACAGGCGATCCTGCAGGATCGTCCAGAGCACCCGGAATCCGTCCCTGAAGGTGTTGAGGTTCGTCACGCCGTGGTAGCGGTCGTGCTCGAAGCTGGGCACTTCGGTGATGGCGGCCCCGGACAGCGCGAAACGACCGATGATCAGCGCTTCGATCTCGAAGCCGTCGCCGCGCACCATCTGGTGTGCGTCGTCGACCTCGGTCCGGGGCAGGTCGAGCATGTAGAGCTGGTCGGCCCAGAACGCGTTGTACCCGTAGCAAAGATCGGTGAACCGGGTCTTGGTGAGCACGCTGGCGAGCAGATTCAGCCCGAAGTTGCCCGCTGAGCGAAGCAGCGTGATGTCCTCGCTACCGCCGCCCTCGCAGAAGCGGCTGCCCTTGGCCAGGTCGGCGCCGTCGGTCAGGGCCCTGACGAAACGCGGAATCTCATTGGGATCGGCCGAGCCGTCGATGTCGAACATGACGATCGCGTCTCCGGTGACCTCGGCGAACCCGCACGCCAGGGCATTTCCTTTGCCCTTACGGGTCTGGTGGATCACCTTGGCCGACGGCAGCGCCGCCCGGGCGGCTTCCGCGGACTCGTGGTCGTCAGGGCTGACGACCACGATGACCTCATGGTATTTGTCCAGGTAGGGCAGGATTTCGCGGATGTTGGGAGCCTCGTTCTTCGCCGGGACCACCACACTGACGCGCGGGTTGCGGGTCTGCGCTCGCTCTTCGGGCGACGCCGATCGATGATCGGTTTGCCGTCAGATCCGATCAGTGGCTGGCCGTCCGGACCGAGGACGTATTTCGGCGACTCGGGTGCATGCCCGACCGGCTCGACGTCCGTGCCCGAGGCCTTCGTCAGGTCACTCACCACACCACTCCTTGCTGACACGATTCGGGCGCCGCTCATGTGGACTCATGGTGCTTACCCTTCATTGTCGAGCGCAGTCTTGGAAACCCATTGAATGAAAAAGCCAGCAGGAAGTTCCAGTCGCTCTCGCGACTCATCATAAGGCGCGGACAGGCTTGCTCTCGCCCCCAAATGCCCGAAACGGCGAAGCGATCGGTGACGGGTACTAATATTCGCGACGTGCCGGACCATGCGGGGACTGATCACGGGGCCCCGAGCGACCCCGAGGTCACCTCGGTGAGCGAAAAGCAACTGCGTCTCTTATTCACGTTTCCGATCGTTCTCGGTTTGTTTGTGTGCGCCCTGAACCTCATAGTGGTCATCCGACTCTGGCGCGCTGTGTATTTCAGCAGTATCGGGTTGCTGTCCCGGTCCAATTTGCCGAATACCGTCTGTTTCACGCTCATCGCTATCAGTTTCGCCATCGGACTGGCGTTGATCGTCTATGCGATCGCCCTTCGGCATTACGAGGAGTGGTACGTCGAGCAGATCGAAAGCTCCGGCGACGAACCTCCCGAACCACCGGCGAGTCGGCGGCGGGAGCGGATTCCCTCGTACATCAAGTGGGTTTTGGGACCATTCATCATCGCCCTGCCGGCTCCTGCGCTGACCGTGTGGGCCGCGGCGACCGTCGAGCCACTGTCGCCGAAACCCTGCATCGAGCTCTACCAGTACGCATTGACGATCAAGAAGGACAACCCCAATTTCAAGATGGTCTGGAACGATCGAGACCAATTGAGATGCTCCATCAACCAAGTCCTCGAACAGTGAGGCCCAGCGCTTCTTCCGCGGCCACCCGCATCGCACGTCCGGCGGCTACGCCCCCGCCACGCTGACGCGATTCCGCCCGTTTGCCTTGGCATCCAGAAGGGCCTGGTCGGCGGCGCCCAGCACATCCATCGGTGACGTGACGTTCGGGTCCGTGCCGGCGATCCCGACGCTGAGGGTGACGGTGCGCCTCGGCCACGATGCGCGTTGCACCGTGCGGCGCAGCCGCTCCCCGATCACGACGGCGCCTTTCACAGTGGTATCGGGCAGGATGGCCGCGAATTCGTCGCCACCGTAACGGAAGAGGACATCACGCAACCGTTGAATTTCATTGGCCGGAATTGGAAAACATTTATCAGACACGGGACTCCAGACGCAATGAAGTTCAGTTCGATATCAACGTCAACCGGCACTCAGTGTGCCCTTGATTCTGCCATGGGTGCTGTGGGGAGCATGGCGGCATACACGCATCGCGGGAATGTGCCAGGATCACCGCAGGCTCGCGACTCTCCAGCGGCCGGTGTTCACCGCAACCGAACTGGAGATGACCCATGTCCGCTTCCCAAGCCCGTTCATCCTCCTCGGCGGCATCCCACTCCGCCGTGACCCCGGTGGTGGACTACGAACCGCCGGCCTTCGGCAGACCTCCGGTCCTTCCTGCGGCCAGCCCTCTGGCGGGCCGCGCACGCAGGCCGGTGCCGGTGGCCCCACGATCGTCAGGCCCGGACACCAGGGCTGCCGCAGCGTTCGCCGACGCTGCTCTGCGGCGGGTCCTGGAGGTGATCGACCGGCGCCGGCCGCTGGCGCAGCTGAGGCCGCTGCTCGCCGCCGGACTGGTCGATTCGCTGCTGAACGGCCCGGCGCGGCACTGCCACGGTGGAGCGGCGCGGCTGCTCCGCGTGGTGGCGCAAGCCAGTAGCCCGGACGGAACGTCAGCCGAGATCGCCGCGAACTACAGCCGAGGGAACAGGGTGCATGCGATCGCATGCCGCGTGGAGCGTTTCGGAACCCCCACCGGCCCGCGCTGGCAGTTGGTGGCGCTGCACCTGGGGTGATGCCAGGGCTTCACCGGCGGCGCAACAACTTTCGCTCCTTGGACTCCTGACGCTTCTCATCACGGCGCTGCCGGCGCGATGCGCCGCCGGTGGCGGCGGTCACGGGGGCATCGTGCCGCTGGATCTCGGCGTCGCCGTCCTCCGACGGTCCGACGTAGGTCAGTTGCCGGTCCTGGTCAGCGCCGATCCCCCTGGCGCGCAAGCCTTCCGGCACGGGCTGGGCGGAGACCGTCGCGGCCTGGGGCGCACCCTCGACCTGGACGTTGAACAGGAAGCCGACCGACTCCTCCTTGATGGCGTCGAGCATGCCCATGAACATGTCGTAGCCCTCGCGCTGGTACTCCACCAGCGGGTCGCGCTGCGCCATGGCCCGCAGGCCGATGCCCTCCTTGAGGTAGTCCATCTCGTAGAGGTGCTCACGCCACTTGCGGTCCAGGACGTTGAGCAGGACGTTGCGTTCCAGCTGCCGCATGGCACCCGCACCGGCGATGGCGTCGACGTCGGCCTCACGCTTGGCGTAGGCCTGCTTCGCGTCGTCGACGAGGATCTCCAGCAGCTCCTCGCGGGTGAGCTCACCGGCCTCGCCCACGGCGTCGGAGTCGATGAGGTCATGGTGATCGACACCCACCGGGTACAGGGTGCGCAGGGCGCCCCACAACTGCTCGAGATCCCAGTCCTCGGCGTACCCCTCGGCGGTGGCGCCGTTCACGTAGGCCGTGATGACGTCGACGAGCATGTCCTCCGACTGGTCCCGAAGATCCTCACCGTCGAGGATCCGCTTGCGCTCGTCGTAGATGACCAGACGCTGCTTGTTCATCACCTCGTCGTACTTGAGCACGTTCTTGCGGATCTCGAAGTTCTGCTGCTCGACCTGGGTCTGCGCGCTCTTGATGGCGCGGGTGACCATCTTGGCCTCGATCGGCACGTCGTCGGGCAGATTCAGGCGGGTCAGCAGCGCCTCCAGGGTGGCGCCGTTGAATCGCTTCATAAGCTCGTCGCCCAGCGACAGGTAGAACCGCGACTCACCCGGGTCGCCCTGACGGCCGGAGCGTCCGCGCAGCTGGTTGTCGATACGACGCGACTCGTGACGCTCGGTGCCCAGGACGTAGAGGCCGCCGACGTCGCGGACGTGCTCGGCCTCCTCGGCGACCAGCTCCTTGACCTTCGGCAGTTCCTCGAGCCAGGCGGCGTCGTACTCGTCGGGCGTCTCGACGGGGTCCAGACCGCGGCCCCGCAGGCGCTGGTCGACCAGGAAGTCGACGTTGCCGCCGAGCACGATGTCGGTGCCGCGGCCGGCCATGTTGGTGGCGACCGTGACCGAGCCGCGCCGACCGGCCTCGGCGATGATGCCGGCCTCCTGCTCGTGGTACTTCGCGTTGAGCACGCTGTGCGGGATACCCCGCTTCTGCAGCATCCGGGACAGATACTCGGAGCGCTCGACGCTGGTGGTGCCGATCAGGACCGGCTGTCCCTTCTCGTACCGCTCGGCGATGTCATCGGTGACCGCGATGAACTTCGCTTCCTCGGTCTTGTAGATGAGGTCGGTCTGGTCCTTGCGGACCATCTCCCGGTTGGTGGGAATCGGGACCACGCCGAGTTTGTAGATCTCGTGGAGCTCGGCCGCCTCGGTCTCGGCGGTGCCCGTCATGCCGGCCAGCTTGTCGTAGAGCCGGAAGTAGTTCTGCAGAGTGATGGTGGCCAGGGTCTGGTTCTCGGCCTTGACGTCGACCTTCTCCTTGGCCTCGATGGCCTGGTGGATGCCCTCGTTATAGCGGCGGCCCACCAGCAGGCGGCCGGTGAACTCGTCGACGATGAACACCTCGCCGTCGCGGACCAGGTAGTCCTTGTCGCGGTGGAAGAGCTCCTTGGCCTTGAGCGCGTTGTTCAGGTAGCTCACCAGCGGCGAGTTGACGGCCTCGTACAGGTTGTCGATGCCGAGCTGGTCCTCGACGAACTCCACGCCGAGCTCGTGCACGCCGACGGTGCGCTTGCGCAGGTCCACCTCGTAGTGGACGTCCTTCTCCATCATCGGGGCCAGCCGGGCGAATTCGGTGAACCAGTTGGACGCGGTTCCGTCCGACGGACCGGAGATGATCAGCGGGGTGCGGGCCTCGTCGATCAGAATGGAGTCGACCTCGTCGACGATCGCGTAGTTGTGGCCGCGCTGCACCAGCTCGTCGAGCGAGTGCGCCATGTTGTCGCGCAGGTAGTCGAAGCCGAACTCGTTGTTGGTGCCGTAGGTGATGTCGGCGCCGTAGGCGGCGCGACGCTCGTCGTGAGTCAGGCCGGCGATGATCACCCCGACGTCCAGCCCGAGGAACCGGTGCACGCGGCCCATCCACTCGCTGTCGCGTTTGGCCAGGTAGTCGTTGACCGTGACGACGTGGACGCCCTGGCCGCCCAGGGCGTTGAGGTAGGCGGGCAGCACACAGGTCAGGGTCTTGCCCTCACCGGTCTTCATCTCCGCGACGTTGCCGAAGTGCAGCGCCGCGCCGCCCATCACCTGGACGTCGAAGTGCCGCTGGCCGAGCACCCGCCACGCGGCCTCACGGGCCACCGCGAACGCCTCGGGGAGCAGGTCGTCGAGTTTGGCACCGTCTTCGATGCGCGCGCGGAACTCGGCGGTCTTGGCCCTCAACTCGGCGTCGGAGAGCTTCTCGGTCTCGTCGGACAAGGTATTGACGTAGTCAGCGATCCCCTTGAGTCGCTTGACCGTGCGTCCTTCTCCGAGGCGCAGCAACTTCGACAGCACAGCTTTTCCCCTGTGGATTGGAGGTTTGAGTGCCCTCCATCCTAGGTGACGCGCGGATCCGCCCCGGCCAGGCCGGGCTCAGGCCACCCGCCCCACGGCCCGACTCCTCAGCGGGACTACGTCCCGCATCGTCGTTCGGGCTAGGCCAGGCCGGGCTCAGGCCACCCGGCTGCTAGGCCAGCCGGATCAGACCGTAGTCATAGGCATGTCGCCGGTACACCACCGACGGTCGGTCGCTCTCCTTGTCGTGGAACAGGAAGAAGTCGTGACCGACCAGTTCCATCTCGTAGAGCGCGTCGTCGACCGTCATCGGCTTGGCCGGGTGTTCCTTGACCCGCACGATCTGCCCGGGCTCGTGGTCGTCGACCTCGGCGTGGGCCTCCGCCGCGGGCGCGGAATCCTGCTTGAACGCCTCAGCGAGATCCACCGGTGCAGCGGTCGCATGGTGCAGAGATACTGGCGTCTTGTCGCCGTAGTGCACCTTCTGACGGTCCTTGCCACGACGCAGCCGACTCTCAAGTTTGTGAACCGCGGCCTCGAAGGCGCCGTAGAAGGTGTCGGCGCGGCCCTCGCCCCGAACGACCGGTCCCCGGTCGACGTGGGCGGTGATCTCGACGCGCTGACAGTTCTTGCGCTGCCGCCGGTTGTTCTCGTGTGAGAGTTCGACGTCGAACCGGTGGATCGAGTGGTCGATCCGTTCGGCCCGGGAGAGCTTCTGTCCGACGTAGACGCGGAAGTGGTCGGGGATCTCCACATTGCGACCAGTCACCTGGACGTGGGCCGTCGGGGCCGCATCGGTGCTGCGGTCGTCAGCGGTGGGGTCAGGAGACTGCACGGATTGTGTTGACATACTTGGCAACTCGTTTCTCTAACGGGTAGCACGCATGCTGCGCGCCTGGCCTGTCATTGGTGGAAAGTGCGCCGGACGCGGCGATGGAAAACCCCACACCCGCCGACGCAAGGGGTCTAAGAACCACCTCCTACACGGTCGGCGAAGCGGTCGGGCCGGTGCCCGGCCGCCCCGTGATGTGTTCACGGTGTGTTAGTCCTGACGGTAGTACCAGTCAGTGAAGTGCCGCCACTTTTCGGGTCACGAGTGTTGGAGTCTTTGGTCCCTTGTTGCCGGGTCGTGATCAGACGTAGGCGAGGGTCAGCACGGCGCTCACGGCGGCCCCGGCCGCGCGCAGCACCCGGACGGCCTCACGGGCGGTGGCGCCGGTGGTGACGATGTCGTCGACCAGCAGGACCTCGCCGGCCGGCACGGCCGAGGTGAGCCGAACCCGCCCGGCGATATTGCGCTCGCGGGCGGCACTGCTCAGGCCGACGGAGTCGCGGACGCCGGCGGTGGTCCGAAGCACCGCCGCGACGTCGAGGCGAGAGTTGGCGGCGGTGGCGTCCTCGGCGATGCGCCGCACCGGGTCCCCGCCGCGGCGGCGGGCCGCCGAGCGGCGGGTGGGGGCGGGAACCACCGTGACCTCTTCGCCGAGGATTCCCCAGGTGGTCAGCCGGTGGATACCGAGGGCCAGCGCGCGGGACAGCGGCCCGGTGAGGTCGCGGCGCCCGTGCTCCTTGAGTGCGATGATGGCCTGCCGGCGCGGTCCGGCGTAGCGGCCGAGCGCGAACACCGGCACTCCCGGATCGACGCGGGGCGTGAGGACACACGGTTCGTCGGCGGCGACGCCGAGCGCGGCCGCGCAGTCGTCGCACCAGCGGGTGGACGGGGCGCCGCAGCCGCCGCACTGCAGCGGAAGGACGAGGTCGAGCATCGCGTCAGTCTCACGCCGCGGCCGGAACGCCGCACGTCACCCGGGAATCCCTTGTGTGGCAACGCCTCCCGGATTGGCGCATGCAGGACTCAGCCCGGCATCACCGGAACCGCACCCGGCTCCATGAAGGGCAGCAGTTCCGACCAGGCCTGCCCGTTGGCGGCGGTGGTGGCCAGCAGTTGCAGCACCCCGCGCGCATCGGCCACGTACACCGCCGACGGATTGGCGGCCACCGCCGACACCGGCATCACCAGGTTGTTGCTCGGGCCGTCGGAGTTCACCCCGTCGAGGTTGACGTAGGACACCGGATGGGTGGGGTCGCTGCGGGTGACCACCATGTCGTCGCCGGTGCGCCAGGACAGCGACACCACCGAGTTGCCCAGTCCGAATCCGAGACGGCGGGGATAGGTCAGGGCGAACGCCCCGCCGGGGGTCTGCTCGACGCCGGCGAGCACCACCTGACCGTCGATCACCATCGCCGCGCGGGTCCCGTCACGGGAGACCTGCAGTTCGGTGACGGCGCCGGGGAAACGCGACGTCACGGCCGCCGAGTCCACCGGGATGCGGGCCGGCTGGCCGGAGGCCTCCTCACGGATCACCCGAACCACGCTGTTGCCGTCGACCACCACCCAGACCGCGTCGTCGAGCGCCCACGACGGACGGGACAGGGTGCGGCCGTCGGTGGCCCGCACCGCCTGGCCGCCGTTGGGGCCGATCCACAACGACGCGCCGGCGTTCGGCGGTCCCACGACGGCCGCCACATCGCGGCCTGACCGGGAGAAGCTGGCGGCCCGCTGATCGGGCATGGACCCGAACGACCCGCTCACCTTGGTGGCCCGCTGCCCGTCGAGGGCGACCATCGACCCGCCGATCAACGCATGCACGCCGGCCGGCGCCCCGTCGACGGCCCCGGGGTCGGTCGCAGCGACGTCGGTGGTCTTCCACCCGTCGACGAACCGGTCGTCCAGCGGTGCGCCGTCGACGTTGATCAGATAGGGACCCTTGACGTCCGAGCGGGCTAGCGTCCAAATCAATTGTGCCGCAACGAGAAGCCGGCTTGCCGGATCGGTGGTGGTGAGGTTCTCCAGGTCCACCCGGGCGCCGCCGTAGCCGCGGCCGACCCCGGTCTTGCCGCCGTCGGCCCGGGTGACTGGGCCCCTCAGCTTCAGCGGCGGTCCCAGCAGATTGCGCACGGCGTTGGCCATCTCGGGCCGCGGGCCGGCGAGAAGCTTGTTCACCAGTTCGGTGGCGAGCAGGTCCGGATCCGACACCGCCACATAGCGCGGATCCGGGACGACGGTCTTGCCGGTCGGATCGACGAAGTACAGCGTGTAGCGCTTGTAGGCCGCCTGGAACTGCTGCCAGTCCAGGAACACCCCGTTGGGCAGCCGGTTGATCCGCCAGCCGTTGGGGGTCTGCACCAGTTCGAGGGGTCCGGGATCGGGCAGCGTGCCGTCGCCGGTCTCGAAGACGCCGATATCGGACAGCGAGCCGAGGATGTCGGCCTGCATGGTCACCGAAATCTTTTCCGCAGAACGGGTTTCGGTGAACACCACCTTGTCGACGAGCAGCGCGCTGCCCTGGTCGTCCCAGTCCTTGGACGCCGAATCGGTGAGGAACTGGCGGGCGGCCAGATGCCGGTTCGCCGGGTCGGCAGTGGCCTTGAGGAACTCCCGCAGCAGCTGGTCGGGGCTCATGCTCGGGTTGGGTCCCGGCAACTGCTTGGGGCTGGGCATCTCGACGGTGCCGATGGCCTGGGGCGCGGAGGAATTCGGCACGCCGGCGCATCCGGGCAGCACAGCGATCAGGCCGGCCAGCAGTACGGCCAGCAGCCTGCGGGTCACACGCGCTCCCCCGCGTGGTCCCACTGCCGGATACGCTCTGCGGCAAGGGGTTTCAGCGGCAGCGGGCTGGTGGTGACCTTGTGGCCGCGGACCAGCGGCAGGGTCAGCCGGAAGCAGGCGCCCTTGCCGGGCTCGCCCCAGGCCTCCAGCCGGCCCTGGTGCAGGCGGGCGTCCTCGATGCTGATCGCCAGGCCGAGCCCGGTGCCACCGGAGCGGCGCACCCGCGACGGGTCCGAGCGCCAGAACCGGCTGAAGACGAGTTTCTCCTCGCCGGGCCGCAGTCCGACCCCGAAGTCGCGGACGGTGACGGCGACGGTGTCCTCGTCGGCGCCCATGCGGATCTGCACCGGGTGGTGCTCGGCGTGGTCGATGGCATTGGCGATCAGGTTTCGCAGGATTCGCTCGACGCGGCGCGGGTCCACCTCGGCGATGACCGGCTCCTCGGGCATCTCCACCTGCAGTTCTATGGAGGCCTCGTCGGCCAGGTGCCCGACGTTGCCGAGCGCCTTGTTGACCGTCGAGCGCAGGTCAACGGCCTCCACCGACAGCTCGGCCACGCCGGCGTCGTGGCGGGAGATCTCCAGCAGGTCGTTGAGCAGTGTTTCGAACCGGTCCAACTCACTGACGAGCAGTTCGGTCGAGCGCCGCAGGGACGGGTCGAGGTCCTCGCTGTGGTCGTAGATGAGGTCGGCGGCCATCCGGACCGTCGTCAACGGTGTGCGCAACTCGTGGCTGACGTCGGAGGTGAACCGGCGTTGCAGGTTCCCGAATTCCTCGAGGGTGTTGATCTGGCGCTGCAGGCTCTCGGCCATGTCGTTGAACGACACCGCCAGCCGGGCCATGTCGTCCTCGCCGCGTACCGGCATGCGTTCGGAGAGGTGGCCTTCGGCGAACCGCTCGGCGATCCTCGACGCCGAGCGCACCGGCAGGACCACCTGCCGAGAGACCAGCAGGGCGATGCCCGCCAGCAGGAGCAGCAGCACCAGACCGCCGGTGGCCATGGTCCCCCGCACCAAGGTGATGGTGTTCTCCTCGCTGGTGAGCGGGAAGATCAGGTACAGCTCGAGGTTGCTGACCCGGGACGGCGCGGGAGTGCCGACCAGCAGCGCGGGCCCGGAGAAGCCCTCGGTGCGGACGGTGGCGTACTGGTAACTGACCTGTCCGGCCTTGACGAAATCGCGCAGGGTGCGCGGGATCTGGTCGACCGGGCCGGCCGAGGTGGCTTCGCGCGGGCCGTCGCCGGGAACCATCAGCACGGCGTCGAAGGTGCCGGCCAGTCCGGCCCCGGATGCCTGTCCGGGCTTGGAAATCAAGGTGTTTCGCGCCAGCTGCAGGCTCGAGTCCAGGGAACGCGCCTCTTCGCCGCTGACGATCCCACTCACGGTGTTGCGGGCCCGGTCCACCTCCTCGGTGGCGGCGCGCACCTTGACGTCGAGCACCCGGTTGGTGATCTGACTGGTCAGCACGAAGCCGAGCACCAGGATCACCACAGCCGAAAGGCCAAGGGTGAGAACGACGACGCGCAACTGCAGGGAGCGGCGCCAGATCTGGGCCAGCGTCTTGCTGACGGCGCTGGCGCCCCGGACCACCGGTCCGGTGCGCATGCGCCGGCGGGTACTAAAGATCATCGGGGCGCATCAACGATCATCGGGGCGCATCAGGGCGGCCCGGCCTTGTATCCCACTCCTCGAACGGTGAGCACCACCTGCGGGTTCTCCGGATCCTTCTCGACCTTGGCGCGCAACCGTTGGACGTGCACGTTGACCAAACGGGTGTCGGCGGGATGGCGGTATCCCCACACCTGTTCGAGCAGCACGTCTCGAGTAAACACCTGCCGCGGCTTGCGCGCCAACGCCACGAGCAGGTCAAACTCCAGCGGTGTCAACGAAATCTGCTCACCGGAGCGGGTGACCTTGTGGGCCGGCACGTCGATCTCGATGTCGCCGATCGACAGCATCTCGGCGGGTTCGTCCTCGTTGCGGCGCAGCCGCGCGCGCACCCGGGCCACCAGTTCCTTGGGCTTGAACGGCTTCATGACGTAGTCGTCGGCCCCCGACTCCAGACCCAGCACGACGTCGACGGTGTCGGTCTTGGCCGTCAGCATGACGATCGGGACACCAGAGTCCGCCCGCAGCACCCGGCAGACATCGATACCGTTCATCCCGGGCAGCATCAGGTCCAACAGCACCAGGTCGGGCCGCAATTCGCGCACCGCGGTCAGGGCCTGTGAGCCGTCGCCGATGACCGCCGTCTCGAAACCTTCGTTGCGCAGGACGATGGTGAGCATCTCCGCCAGCGAGGGGTCGTCGTCGACGACCAGGATCCGTTGCCTCATGGCGTCCATGGTGTCACCGGTTCGCGTCAAAACTCTGCTAGAACACGCGGCTCCTGCTAGAACACGCGGGCGAGTCGGCTCAGATCGAAAGTTCGGCCGCGAGACCGCTCAGGCCGAGAAGTCGGCTGCGAGGCCTCCGGGATCGGCGTCGGCACCCACCACCGACCACGGCCCGTGCCACGACCGCTCCGCGAGCCCGCGGTAAACGGCGCCGGTGCGCTGCTGCAACCCGGCATCGCGCTCGTAGGCGTCGCGGGCCCGGTCGTTCTCCTCGGCGGCCCGGCTGCGCGCCCGTTCGGCGGCCAGTTCCACGCCGACGTCGAGCAGCACCAGGTGGTCGGGTTCGGGCAGACCGAGGCGGCCGTACTCCAACTGCTCCACCCACGACACCATGTCGCCATCGGCGTCCTGGTGCAGCCGGGCCGCGCAGTAGGCGGCATTGGAGGCGACGTAGCGGTCGAGGATGACGACGTCGTGATCGCGCTGCAGCGCCGCGACGTGGTCCTTGCCGTTCGCGCGGTCGAGCGCGAAGAGCACCGCCATCGCGTACACCGATCCGGCGAGGTCCCCGTGCGCGCCGTGCAGCGCCTCGTGGGCGAGGTCGGCGGTGATCGACTGCCCGTAGCGCGGGTAGGCCAGCGTCGCCACCGACCGGCCCTGTGCGGCGAAGGCCCGCCGCAGTCCGTCGGTGAGCGTGCGCTTGCCCGCGCCGTCGAGGCCTTCGATGACGATCAGCACAGCGAGCGAGTCTAGAACTCCCCGCAGTTGGGCGTCGTCGGCAGACCGTTGAACCGGTCGGCGATCCACTGCATGGACCGCTCGCCGTCGACGAACATGGGCAGCCCGTGGTTGATCACCATCTTGTTGAACAGCGGCGGCTGTTCGTTGGTCCAGAACTGGACGTCGGCGCCCTGGGCGCACCAGTCGAGCCCGAGTTGCATGGCGCCGTGCCACGGCACCAGCGGGTCATAGCGGTTGGACAGGATGAACACCGGCGCATTGGGCTTGTAGTGCCCGATGTGCTGGGCGTCGAACAACTTTCGGAACAGCGGGTTGGTCACCACCTCGGTGACGTCGTCGGTGAAGAAGTCCTGGAGGTGCTTGAAGCGGAAGCGCATCGCGGTCTCCTCGACGCACTGGGTCGCGGTGTCGTCGACGAGTTTCTCGCCCATCGGGCTCAGCCGGGATCGCACCAACTCCGCGTACTCCGGGTAGGTGGCCATCACCGAGTTGAGGGCGTACCCGATCACCCCGACCAGCAGGCTGCCGTCGGTGAACGGGATGAGCTCCTCCAGATCCGCGGGCGGTGCGCCGGCGTAGGTGCCGACGATGTTCAGCTCGGGCGCATAGCTGGATGCCAGTTCGGCCGCGGCCGCCGCGGCGCCACCGCCCTGGGAGTAGCCGAACATCGCCATCGGCCCGCCTGCGTCCAGCGAGGTGCCGGGCAGCCGCATCGCGGCCCGGCCTGCGTCGAGCATGGCGTCGGCCTCGGCGATCCGGTTGACGTAGGTGTGCACACCAGGGGTGCCCAGCCCCTGGTAGTCGGTCATCATCACCGCGAAGCCGCGCGCGACCAGGGTGGCGAGGAACATCGACTCGTAGTTGAACGCGATGTCCAGGAACGGCGCGAAATGGATGCCCTGGTTGAACATTCGCGAGGGCGCGCACTGGTCGCCGAGGCCCTGGGTGCCAGGGCCGTAGACGATCAGCGGCCGGGGACCGGCGCCCGGCCAGTCGTTGAACGGCTCGAAGTAGGTGCCCGTCACCGCCATCGGGTTGCCGCGCGAGTCGACGCTGCGGTACATGACGCGCGTTCCGGTGGCCATGATGGCACCCAGTTGACCCGACGGTTCGAGCACGAGCTGCGAGCGCTCGCTGCGGATCACGTCACCCGGCTGACCGGGCGGAAGCGGCTCGGGCGGGGTGTAGAACGCGGCGTACTCGTCCTCGTTGTAGATCGGGTCGTCCGGGTGGTATGGATCGTCGGCGTGGGCCGGGGATGAGAAGACGACCCCGGTCAGCAACGCGACGAGGGATGCAAGCCGGACGAGAACGACACCCAACGAACGGCCCACCGCCGGAGCGTAGCAACGGAGGGGGTTGGGCACCCGGCCGCCACTGCGCACCGCTTCTGACCATTAGTCTTTCGCGGCCGCGCAGCAGGAGGAGAATGAGCGCGGGCGCCATTGTTGGGGGTGGGTCGTATGGACGGTCGGGACGTTCGCGAGGTGTCCGGCGGGATCGGCGCCTGGATCACCCGGCGGGCGTTCTACGCCGGCGATCACACCGCGGTCATCGACGGGGATCGCCGAGTCAGCTATTCCGAACTCGACCGACGCACCGATCTGCTCGCGTCGGCGTTGCGCAGCCTTGGTGTGCGACACGGTGATCGCGTCGCGACGTTGCAGTACAACAGTGTCGAATTCCTCGAATTGTTGTTCGCGACCGCCAAATTGGGCGCGATCTTCGTGCCCGTGAACTTCCGGCTGGCCCCGCCGGAAGTCACCTATCTGCTGGCCGACTCCGGAGCGGACGTCTTCGTCTGGTCGATGGGACTGACCGACCTCGCGCGAGCCGCGCTGGAGGGCGAGGGAGTCCGCGTTCGCGCCCGAGTGGTGGTCGGCGGGGAACCTGGCGACGGCGAGACCGGCTACGAGAGCCTGATCGCGGCCGGCGAGCGGGCGAAGGCCGGACAGCACGTGGCCGGGGGTGACGTCGCCATGCTGATGTACACCTCCGGCACCACCGGCCGACCGAAGGGCGTCATGCTGACGCACGACAACCTCTTTTGGCAAGCCGTCAACGCACTCGCGGCCGGTCGCGGCTTACGCGAGACCGACCGGACGGTCACGGTCGCCCCGATGTTCCACATCGGGGCTTTGGGCGTGCACACACTTCCGCTGTTCTACGTAGGCGGTACCGTCGCGCTCCTGCGATCGTTCGACGCGCGGGAGACGCTGGCAACAATGGCGAAGGAACGCGCCACCGTCCAGTTTCTGGTCCCCGTGATGTGGACCGCCCTGACGACGGTGCCCGGTTTCGACACCTACGACCTGTCATCGCTCGAACTCGCGATCACCGGCGGCGCCCCGTGTCCGCTACCGGTCCTGGACTTCTTCCACGACCACGATGTGCCGTTTCAGGAGGGGTTCGGGATGACCGAGACCTCACCCGGAGTGACACTGCTCGACCCCGATCACGTCCGGGCGAAGAACGGGTCCATCGGCCGGCCGATGTTCCATGTCGATTGCCGGATCGTCGATGACAACGACCGCGAGGTACCCGTCGGCGAGGTGGGCGAACTCGTCGTACGGGGTCCGAACGTCTTCGCGGGATACTGGGGTCTTCCCGAGGCTACGGCTACGGCGTTCCGCGGCGGCTGGTTTCACACCGGCGATCTGGGGCGCGTCGACGCGGAGGGTTTCATCACGCTGGTCGACCGCAAGAAGGACATGATCATCACCGGTGGTGAGAACGTCTACCCGATCGAAGTCGAACAGGTGCTGTGGAGACACCCGGCGGTTCGCGAGGTGGCGGTCGTTGGGGTTCCGCACCCGAGGTGGGGGGAGACCCCGATCGCGGTGGTGGCGGTCGAGGCTGACGCCACCATCAACGAAGCGGATTTGATCGCGTTCGCGCGGGAACGCCTGGCCCACTTCAAGTGCCCCACCCGGGTCGAGTACGTCGCCGAACTGCCCCGTAACGCAACAGGCAAGATCCTGAAGACCACGTTGCGCACCATGTTCGGGGGCGGCGCGTCAGCGGTGCACCGGTAGCCACCCACGGGTGTGGGCCCTGTGGTGGCGGATCGGCTCAGTACCGGTAATGCTCCGGCTTGTACGGACCCTCGACGTCGACACCGATGTACTCGGCCTGATCCTTGGTCAGCTTGGTCAGCGTGCCACCGAGCGCCTCGACGTGGATCTTGGCCACCTTCTCGTCGAGATGCTTGGGCAGCCGGTAGACCTCGTTGTCGTACTCGTCGTTCTTGGTCCACAGCTCGATCTGGGCGATCACCTGGTTGGAGAAGCTGTTGCTCATCACGAACGACGGGTGGCCGGTGGCATTGCCGAGGTTCAGCAGCCGGCCCTCGCTCAACACGATGATCGAGTGGCCGTCGGGGAAGACGAACTCGTCGACCTGGGGCTTGATGTTGATCCGGCGGATCTGCCCGTCACGCTCGAGTCGGGCCATGTCGATCTCGTTGTCGAAGTGGCCGATGTTGCCGAGGATCGCCTTGTCCTTCATCGCCCGCATGTGGTCCAGGGTGATGATGTCCTTGTTGCCGGTGGCGGTGATGACGATGTCCGCCCAGCCGATCGCCTGCTCGACGGTCTTGACCTCGAAGCCGTCCATCATGGCCTGCAGCGCGTTGATCGGGTCGATCTCAGTGACCGCGACTCGGGCGCCCTGGGCCTTGAGCGCCTCGGCGCAACCCTTGCCGACGTCGCCGTAGCCGCAGACCAACGCGGCCTTGCCGCCGATGAGGACGTCGGTGCCGCGGTTGATGCCGTCAATGAGCGAGTGCCGGGTGCCGTACTTGTTGTCGAACTTGCTCTTGGTGACCGAGTCGTTGACGTTGATGGCCGGGAAGGTCAGCTCACCGGCCGCGGCGAACTGGTAGAGCCGCAGGACACCGGTGGTGGTCTCCTCGGTGACGCCCTTGACGGACTCGGCGATCCGGGTCCACTTGGTCGGGTCGGCCTTGAGGCTCTCGCGCAGCAGGTTCAGGAAGACCTTGTACTCGGCGGAGTGGTCCTCCTCCTCGGGCGGAACCACGCCGGCCTTTTCGAACTGCGCGCCGCGCAGCACCAGCATGGTGGCGTCGCCGCCGTCGTCGAGGATCATGTTGACCGGGCCCGACGACTCGGGCCAGGTGAGCATCTCCTCGGCGCACCACCAGTACTCCTCGAGCGTCTCACCCTTCCAGGCGAAGATCGGCACACCCTTGGGCTCCTCCGGAGTCCCGTACGGGCCGACGACGCACGCCGCGGCGGCGTGGTCCTGGGTGGAGAAGATGTTGCACGACGCCCAGCGAACTTCAGCACCGAGGGCCACCAGCGTCTCGATCAGCACCGCGGTCTGCACCGTCATGTGCAGCGAACCGGAGATCCGCGCGCCCTTGAGCGGCTGGACGTCGGCGAACTCACGACGCAGCGCCATCAAGCCGGGCATCTCGTGCTCGGCGAGCCGAATCTCCTTGCGGCCGAACTCGGCCAGTGACAGGTCGGCGACCTTGAAATCGATGCCGTTGCGGGTCTCGGCGGTCATGGAAAGGGCGGAAGACATGGCGAACACGTTATCGCCCAACGCGCCGCAGGACCGAATCGGGGCTTTGGCTACTTGTGATGCCCCGCGTACCGCTCCGCGAACGGCGTCATCAGTTGGGCCAGGTCAGCGGCCACGTCGTGGTCGGCCTCCGGCGGCATCGACACATAGCTCATGGCCAGTCGCACGATGGCGCGGGCCAGCACACCGGCTTCGTCGGCCCCCGGCCGCACCCAACTGTGGGTCAGCGCCACGGTGAGTCGCTGCGAGCAGTGCGTGATGATCGGCCCGCTGTCGGTGGTGATGATCTGCAGCAGATCGGACTTCGCCTTGCCGGACAGCAGCGACACGACAAGCGGGTCGGCGGCCGATGCGGTGAAGAAGGAGCGGAACCCGTCCAGAAACGCGGCGTAGAGATCTCCGATGTGGTCATCGACGGCGCGGGACACGTCGTCGACCAGGCGGTCGGCCAGGCGCAACGCATACCCCTGCGCCAGACCCTGCCGTGACCCGAACTCGTTGTAAATCGTCTGTCGGCTCACCCCGGCGGTGCGGGCGACATCGGTCAGGGTGATGGCCGACCAGTCCTTGCCCAACAACTCACGGCGCATGGCGTCCAGCACGGAGTCGCGCAGCAGGGCCTCGCCGGACACCTAGCGCGCGGCTCCCACTTCGGCGGCCAGGCGCCGCCCGAGCACCGAATGCCGATACCCGTAGAACGCGTAGACCGCGATGCCGACGGCCATCCAGACGACGAACCGGATCCACGTCAGCGCAGTCAGATTCAGCATCAGCCACAGACAGGCCAGGATCGACAGGACCGGCAGCGCCGGCACGAACGGCGCCCGGAAGCCGCGGCTCAGGTCCGGCCGCGTGCGGCGCAGGATGATCACCCCGGCCGACACCAGCACGAAGGCGAACAGCGTGCCGACGTTGACCATTTCCTCGAGCTTGGACATCGGGAACGCGGTGGCCGCCACCGCGATCAGCAGGCCGACGACGAGGGTGATCCGCACCGGGGCGTCGCGCTCGTTGGTCATCGCCAGACCTCGCGGCAACAGCCCGTCGCGCGCCATCGCGAACATCACCCGCGACAACCCGAGCACCAGGACCATCACCACGGTGGTGAGGCCGGCCAGGGCGCCGATCGAGATGATTCGGTGTAGCTGACCATCCCGGACAACACCACCGACACCCCCACGTAGAGCACGGTGACGATGGCCAGTGAGGCGAGAATTCCGCGGGCCACGTCGCGCTGCGGGTTCTTGGTCTCCTCGGCGGTGGTGGCGACCACGTCGAAGCCGATGAAGGCGAAGAACACGATCGAGGCGCCGGCCAGCACGCCGTACCAGCCGTAGTGACTGCCCCCACCGCCGGTGATCAACGAGAACACCGACTGGTCGATACCCGTTCCGGCGGCGCCCTTTCCGGTCTCGGTGGGCGGGATGAACGGCGAGAAGTTCTTCGGCTTGATGTAAAACGCGCCGACGACGATGACCAGCAGGACGACGGACACCTTGATGGCGGTGACGACGGCGGAGAAGTTGGAGGAGACCTTGGTGCCGAGGGCCAGCAGGCTGGTGACGACGGCGATGATCAACAGTGCGCCCCAATCCAATTCGAATCCGCCGAGCTTCATGGTCCCGCCGGAGAAGCCGAACACCGTCCCCAGATAACTCGACCATCCCTTGGCGACTACCGCGGCGCCGACGGCGAATTCCAGAATGAGGTCCCAGCCGATGATCCAGGCGATGAACTCACCGAAGGTGGCGTAGGAGAACGTGTAGGCGCTGCCGGCGACCGGGAGGGTGGAGGCGAACTCGGCGTAACACAGCGCGGCCAGCGCGCAGGTGATCGCCGCGATGACGAACGACACCGACAGCGCCGGCCCGGTGATGTTGCCGAAGGTGGTGGCGGTGACGGTGAAGATGCCGGCGCCGACGACCACCGACACCCCGAAAACGGTGAGGTCCCACCAGGTGAGTTGTTTGCGGAGCCGGGTGGACGGCTCGTCGGTGTCGAGGATGGACTGTTCCACCGATTTGGTGCGTCGCGCTCGACGTTCAGATCCGCCCATGCGCGCAGACGCTACCGGGCCGGCGACCTGTCGAGGTCGGGTTCGATGCAGATCAATGCGCTGCCTGCGCGTCCTTTTCGTCCTCGCCCTTGGACCGGCGGAGCCGCAACCGATGCACGGGCAGAACCGCCATCAACCCCACGATGACGACACCGACGAGAAGTCCGAGCAGGGCCGACGCCAGGGTGTTGGCGCACCACGCCAGCACGCCCCCGACCGCCGGTACGCCGTGCACCAGGTGCTCGAGTTCGTGGACGAGGTCATAGGGGGCGCTCCAGCCCAGTTCATGCAGACCTGCCAGCACGATATGGCCGCCGACCCACAACATGGCCGCCGTGCCGATCACCGAGAGCCAGGCGAGAACCTTCGGCATCGCCGTCAGCAGCCCCCGGCCGACGCGCTGTGATCCCCGGGAGGGCCGCTCCGCCAGGATCAGCCCCACGTCATCCATCTTGACGATCAGGGCGACAACGCCGTAAACGGCTGCGGTGATCACAAGGGCGACGACAGCGAGAATCACGCCGCGGGACAGAACCGGTTCGTCGATGACCTCTTTGAGCGCGATCACCATGATCTCCGCCGACAGGATGAAGTCGGTGCGGATGGCGCCGGCGATCGTCGCCGCCTCGGCATCGGGGCCCAATTGGGCCGACGGGACCTCGTGATCTTTATCGTCGTGGCGCAGGGCGTGAATGATCTTGTGGGCGCCCTCGTAGGAGAGGTAGCACCCGCCCAATATCAGGATGACCTCCACCACCGTGGGTGCGATGGAGCTGAGCAGCAGCACCGCGGGGAGGATGATCAGCAACTTGTTTCGCAGCGAGCCGATCGCGATGCGCCGGATGATCGGCAGTTCCCGCTCGGCCTCGAGTCCGTGCACATAGCGCGGGGTCACCGCGGTGTCGTCGACCACCACACCGGCGGCTTTCACGCTGGCGCGCCCGGCGGCCGCCCCCACGTCGTCGATCGAGGCCGCCGCAAGCTTGGCCAGCGCGGCGATGTCATCGAGAAGGCCAACCAGGCCGCCTGCCATGCCAGCCCCTCCTGCCCGAAGCCGTTACGGACCGACCGCCCGTCTAGAGGCCAACCGTAGCGCGGAAGAGCCGGCTCGGCGTGGATGCTTCCAAACGGATCGGGCCGTCGTCGGCGGCCACCCACGCGGCGTCACCCCGTTCGACCCGAATCTCATCGGATTTGGCCCGCAGGATCACCGAACCCTCGGTGCAGACCAGGATCTGGGGGCCGTCGTGACGGGCCGGGGCGTCCACTTCGTGTCCGAGGTTGTCGCCGTCGAGGATCAGCACCGACGCGGCGAACTCGGCGGCCGGGGTGTCGTAGACGAGTTCGATTCCGTCGCGGTGGGTGCTCACGCGGGCGTCGGTAACCGGTGTGAAGTCCAGCACCCGCAGCAGTTCCGGCACGTCGACGTGCTTGGGGGTCAGTCCCCCGCGAAGCACGTTGTCGGAGTTGGCCATCACCTCCATGCCCACGCCGTGCAGATAGCTGTGCAGGTTGCCGGCGGCCAGGAAGATCCCTTCACCGGGCGTCAGGCCGACGCGGTTGAGCAACAGCGCCGCAAGCACGCCGGCGTCGCCGGGGTAGTGCTCGCCGAGCTCGAGGATGGTCCGGGCTTCGTCGGCGAATTCCTTTGCCCCCGAACGGATGTAGGCGATGGCGCCCTCCAGCACGGCCGGGATGAGGGCATCGATGTCGGGCTGCGGCGCGGTGATCCAGGTGGTGAACAGTGCGCGCAGGCCGGCGGCATCGGACTGGTCGGTGAGCAGCGCGATGTAGGGATCCAGCGCCGCAACCTCGAGGGCGCGCATCAGAGCGACCGAGCGCGCGGCCGGGCGGAATCCGGCCAGCGCCTGGAACTCGGTGAGCGCCACCAGAAGTTCGGGCTTGTGGCTACGGTCGCGGTAGTTTCGCACCGGGGAGTTGACCGGCACGCCGGCGCGGTCCTCGCGCTCGTAGCCCTCCACCGCCTGCTCGGCACTCGGATGAGCCTGCAGGGACAGCGGCTCGTCGGCGGCGAGCACCTTCACCAGAAACGGCAGGGTGCCGCCGAAGCGGCGGCACACCGCCGGACCCAGCTCGCCGTCCGGGTCGGCGGCGATGGCGTCGAGCAGCGAAACCGCACCGTCCGGCCCCTCGAGCCGGGCCGGATCACCGGGATGCGCGCCCAGCCACAACTCGGCCTCCGGATGCGCCGTTGGCGCCGGCCGGCCGGTGAACTCGGCGATCGCGGTGCGTGACCCCCATGCGTATGTCCGGATTGCCCCGCTTAACAATTGCACGGCCTTGCTATCCCCCTGCCAATCTCAGATAGACCGCGGCCATTTCGAGCCGCACCGCCAAGGTACCGAGTTGTTGTTCGGTCCGGGCGCCGGTCGCAGGAGCCGATCCCGCTTCGCCGGTGTCTTCGGCGCCAACCAGATCGACATCGTCGATCCCGGCCGTCCGTGCCGTCAAGGCCGGCCGTTCCTCGGCCAGTGCCAGGGCGATGACCCGGGGACGGCTGGGCAGTGGTCCGTCGAGTTCCTCGTCGTGGAAAAGAACGTCCACCGGGTCGGCGAACCGGTCCCAGGCGGCCCCGCGCAGAGCAACCAGCGCGTCGGCCAGGCCCGTCGCCGCAACCGGCCGGCCGCCGACTCGCAGCAGGACCGCCCCAGCGTGGCGGGCCAGGGCCAGGGTCGCGGGGCCATCACCGGCCAGCACCGTCTGGCGTCCCGCGATCCGCTCGGCCAGCGCCTTCGCCGGGTTGGTGAACACCTCACGCACCGCACTGTTGCGCAGCGCTTCGGCGTCGAGTTCGTCGGCGAGTGCGCCGAGGTCCGTCCTCAGCGCCGGATCCACCGCGCCGAACGCGGCAAGCCCTGCCGCGAGATAGCGGCTGAGGCCGAATTCGTCGGGGACCGGGAGCCGAGGTGCCAGCACGGTTGCCCGGCCTGCGGTGGCGTCGCGCAACGGGCCTTCAAACGGCGCGGCAACCACCACGCGGGCACCTCGGCGCACCGCCGTCGCGGCCGCCGAGACCAGGACCGGGTCGCCCGGATCGTCACCGGCGATGACCAGCACATCCAGGGGCCCGATCCACGGCGGCACCTGCGCCGCGGTGACGATCGGTTCGACAGCCGCAGGTCCGAGCGAAGCGGCCAGCATGGCCCCGGCCGACTCGGCCGGACCGCGGCCGGCCAACCAGATCACCGTTCGTGGCCGCTGGTCCGAGGCCAGGAACTCGCACGCGCCTTCCTCGACAGCAGCGGCCGTCGCGCGAACCTGCGCACCCGCCGTCGCGGCCGAGCGCAGCAGTCCGTCGCGATCGGCCTCCAGCAATCCGTCGGTGTCGTCGAGGTCGACGGCGACGTGCGCCGAACTCATCCGGTGGCCCCGGTGCGCGAGATCTCCTCGCCTGCCTGGACGACGATGTCATTGACCTCGTCGCCGGTCGGCGCCTCGACGTTGAGTCGCAACAGCGGTTCAGTGTTGGAGGTGCGGAGGTTGAACCAGGCGCCGCCCTCGAGATCGACCGTCACGCCGTCCAGCCGGTCGATCGAAATCGTCCGTGACGCAAAGGATTTCAGGACCGCGTCCACACAGGCGGGAGCATCCTCGACACGGAAGTTGATCTCGCCGGAAGCCGCGTAACGCTGGTAGTCGTCCATCAGTTCCGACAGCGGCCGGTCCTGTCCCCCCAGCGCGGCGAGCACGTGCAGTGCAGCCAGCATGCCGGAGTCCGCGCCCCAGAAATCGCGGAAGTAATAGTGGGCCGAATGCTCTCCGCCGAAGATCGCGCCGGTCTCGGCCATCAACCCCTTGATATAGGAGTGCCCGACCCGCGAACGGATCGCGGTGCCACCCTTCTCAGCGATCACCTCGGGCACCGTCCTGGAGGTGATCAGGTTGTGGATCACCGTCGCGCCCGGTTCGCGTGTCAGTTCCCTCGCCGCCACCAACGCCGTGACGGCCGACGGCGACACCGGCCGTCCCTGTTCGTCCACGACGAAGCAGCGGTCTGCGTCCCCGTCGAAGGCCAGGCCGATGTCCGCGCCGGTGCGGGTGACGTAGTCCTGCAGATCCACCAGGTTGGACGGCTCCAAAGGATTGGCCTCGTGGTTGGGAAAGGTCCCGTCCAGTTCGAAATACAGCGGAAGCAGCGTCAAGCCCGGAATGGTGCCGAGCACGGCCGGTGCCGTGTGCCCGGCCATGCCGTTGCCCGCGTCGACGGCGACCCGGAGCGGCCGGAGTGCGGCGACGTCGACGAGCGACTGGAGGAATGTGGAGTACTCGGCGAGGACATCCTGGTCGTGGATCTCGCCCCGTGGTCCGGTGCCGGCCGGGACGCCGTTGATGACCGCATCGCGGATGACGGCGAGGCCGGTGTCCTCGCCGACGGGCTTCGCCTGGGCGCGGCACAGCTTGATGCCGTTATAGGCGGCGGGGTTGTGGCTGGCGGTGAACATCGCCCCGGGGCAGTTGAGAAAACCTGAGGCGAAATACAACTCGTCGGTGGAGGCCAGGCCGATGCGGACGACGTCCGGGCCCTGCGATGTCACGCCGTCGGCGAAGGCGGCCGCAAGGACGGGCGAACTCTCCCGCATGTCATATCCGATCACGATGCGACTGCTGCCCTCGGCACGCTCCTCGAGCATCAGGCGGGCGAAGGCCGCGCCGACATCGCGGACGAAGTCCTCGTCGAGTTCCGTCCCAACCAGACCGCGCACGTCATACGCCTTGATCACCCGGCGCACGTCGGCGACCGACCTGGACATGGGAGCTCCTCGGAGACGGGATTGCATTGGCCGTCAGCCTAGCCCTTCACAAGGACGCCAGTGGGTGCGCTTGAGCTGAGGTCTCGGCGGCGGCACCCGGGCACCCCGACCGGCCATGGCACGGTGCGGCGAGTCGCTGTCCTGTGCGCTTGTCGTCGCCCTCTGCTGGCCGGTGCTACTGCGGTCCCCGCCTACTTCCCCGGCTGGGACCTCACCGCAGGCTAATCCGCCGGGTCGGGCAGAACCCGCAGATGCCCTCGGCGACGCGCGTTGCCGGGCGATCGGTGGACCGTCGGGGCGGCTCCGGCGCGCGGCACCGAGGCCGACGACGCCTGCGCCGTGCCGATCTGGTCGGAGAACCCCGGCATCGGCAACCCGCCGGCCACTCCCCGCTCCCGAACCGCCTCGGCAAGAGCGACCAGATCGTCCTCGTCGGGGTTGGTCGGCAGGGGCGCGGCGTGGCGCACCAGTTCCCAGCCGCGTGGAGCGGTGATCCGGCTGGCGTGCCCGAGGCACAGGTCCCAGGAATGCGGCTCGCGCACCGTAGCCAGCGGTCCCACTACGGCGGTGGAGTCCGAGTAGACGTACGTCAGCGTTGCCACCGCGTAGTGCCCGCAGCCGGGCCGGCTGCAGCGACGGGGAACATTCACGCCGGTGAGGCTATCGCGCAGCAATGACCTGTGACGCCGGACACGCGCAGCCTCCGGTGTGCCGATGTACAACCGTTACGATCGACGTCCATGGCCGATTCCCGCAGTTCCCGGCGCGGCGGCGGGTCAGGCGGAGGCTCGCGGCGCGGGCGTGAAATGCGCGGCCCACTGCTTCCCCCGACCGTTCCAGGCTGGCGCAGCAGGGCTGAGCGGTTCGACATGGCGGTGCTGGAGGCCTACGAGCCGATTGAGCGCCGGTGGCATCAGCGGCTTGCCGAGATCGACGTTGCCGTCGATGAGATCCCCCGCATCGCACCGAAGGATCCCGACAGTGTGCAGTGGCCGCCGGAGGTGGTGGCCGACGGCCCGATTGCGCTGGCGCGGCTCATTCCGGCGGGAGTGGACGTCCGCGGTAACGCCACGCGGGCCCGAATAGTGTTGTTCCGCAAGCCGATTGAGCGGCGAGCGAAGGATTCGGTTGACTTGACCGATCTACTGCATGAGATTCTGGTGGCTCAGGTGGCCACCTATCTGGGGGTCGAACCCTCGGTTATCGACCCGAGCATGGACCCCGACGACTGAATGGGTGTGACGACTTGAGTGCGCGCGCTCAGATGATGCCGCGCTTGAGGCGCCGGCGCTCCCGCTCGGACAGACCGCCCCAGATGCCGAACCGCTCGTCGTTGGCCAGCGCGTAATCCAAGCAGGCGTCCCGCACCTCGCAACCCTGGCAAATCCGCTTGGCCTCGCGGGTGGATCCACCCTTCTCCGGGAAGAAGGCCTCCGGATCGGTCTGCGCGCACAGCGCATTCTCCTGCCAAAGATCGTCGTCTGGAGTCAGACCGACGAACGGGTCGACCGGATCGGGTACCAGCGTCAGGTGAGCGCGCGCCGCGCCCGACAAGCCCGCTGACGGAACTGCAGTGTGCCCGGTGCCGAGCACACCGAGGAAATGCTCATAGGTCATGTCCGCCTCCTCGCCGAGATTCGATTTCTTCAATTTCCGAAAACCATTCGAACATTTGGTCGAATCACGGTCTGCGGCACCGAAATCGGCTGGTTGACCGGGAATGACACTGCTGTGATTAGACATTGCCAACCTATTGAGGTCAAGCCGTTCAGGCGATTTCACTACCACTTTTGTTACCTGATACGGCGTGTCGACGCCGCGGCGTGTCATGCGAGTTACATCACTGTGATTACTCGGCGCGTCGCGACGGGCCTTCGCTCCACCGCATGAGTGCCCACCCGTGCGAACCGCGTCGTCCTCGCGGCTAGTGTCGGTCGGTGTGAAAGCCACCGTTCTCGTCGGCGGAATCGGCGGTGCCCGCTTCCTGCTCGGCGTGCAGCGCCTGCTCGGTCTCGGCCAGTTCGCGGTTCCGGACGGCGACGGCGATCATCAGCTCACCGCGGTGGTGAACATCGGTGACGACGCCTGGATGTACGGCGTGCGGATCTGTCCCGATCTGGACACCTGCATGTACACCCTCGGCGGCGGCATCGACCCTGAGCGTGGTTGGGGCCACCGAGACGAAACCTGGCACGCCAAAGAGGAACTCGCGGCCTACGGTGTGCAGCCCGACTGGTTCGGACTGGGCGATCGAGATCTGGCGACCCACCTCGTCCGCAGCCAGATGCTGCGCGCCGGCTATCCGCTGTCGCAGGTGACCGAGGCCCTGTGCGACCGGTGGTCGCCCGGGGCGACACTACTGCCGGCCAGCGACGACCGATGCGAGACCCACGTCGTCGTCACCGATCCCGACACCGGCGATCGCAAGGCCATCCACTTCCAGGAGTGGTGGGTTCGCTACCGAGCCCAAATCCCCACGCACAGCTTCGCATTCATCGGTGCCGAGAACGCGAAGGCGGGCCCCGGGGTCGTCGACGCGATCACCGGTGCCGACGTCGTGCTGCTGGCTCCCTCCAACCCGGTGGTCAGCATCGGCGCCGCGCTTGCCGTGGGCGGCATTCGCGCCGCTCTGCGTTCCACCCCGGCTCCCGTCATCGGGTACTCCCCGATCGTCAGCGGAAAACCGTTGCGCGGCATGGCCGATGAATGCCTCTCGGTGATCGGGGTCGACACCACCTCCGAGGCGGTGGGCCGGCATTACGGTGCGCGGTCGGGGACGGGTCTGCTGGACTACTGGCTCGTGCACGAGAGCGACCACGCCGACGTCCCGGGCGTGAAGGTGGCCGAGATACCCCTGCTGATGACCGACCCGGATAAGACGGCGGAGATGGTGCGGGCCGGACTGGAACTGGCCGGGGTCACACTGTGAGCGGACCGCCCAGCGGCGACCCCCGCCCGACGGCGCCACCCAGCGGCGACCATGGCACCGCCGCACCCCTCGAGATCCTCCCCGTCGCCGGCCTTCCGGAATTCCGCCCGGGCGACGACCTGGCCGCCGCCATCGCCGACGCCGCCCCGTGGCTGCGGGACGGCGATGTCGTCGTCGTCACCAGCAAGGTGGTGTCGAAGTGCGAGGGCCGTATCGTCCCCGCGCCATCCGACCCGGAGGAACGAGACGCGCTGCGCCGCAAGCTGATCGACACCGAAGCCGTGCGCGTGCTGGCCCGGAAGGGCCGGACGCTGATCACCGAGAACCGCCGCGGACTCGTCCAGGCCGCGGCCGGGGTCGACGGCTCGAACATCGGCACCACCGAACTGGCGCTGCTCCCGGAGGATCCGGATGCCAGCGCCGCCGAGTTGCGGGCGGCGCTGCGTGAACGCCGCGGTGTCGACGTCGCCGTCGTCGTCACCGACACGATGGGCCGGGCGTGGCGCAACGGGCAGATCGACGCCGCCATCGGATCATCCGGGCTGGCGGTGCTGCACGGCTATGCCGGTGCGCGGGACCGCCACGGCAACGAGTTGTTGGTCACCGAAGTGGCGGTTGCCGACGAGGTGGCGGCGGCCGCGGACCTGGTCAAGGGCAAGCTCACCGCGGTCCCGGTCGCGGTGGTCCGCGGGCTTTCCCTCCCCGATGACGGGTCCACCGCTGCCAATCTGCTGCGCGGCGGGGTTGACGACCTGTTCTGGCTGGGCACCGCCGAGGCGATCGAGGTGGGCCGCCGGCAGGCCCAGCTCCTGCGCCGGTCGGTGCGCCGGTTTGCCGACCGGGCGGTGGAGCCGGAGCTCATCGAGGCCGCGGTGGCCGACGCGCTGACCGCACCGGCGCCGCATCACACCCGACCGGCGCGATTCGTCTGGCTCACCGATCACGCCCTGCGTCAGACGCTGCTAGACCGGATGAAGGACGCCTGGCGCTCGGATCTGATGAATGACGGCCTGCCCGCCGAGGCCGTCGAGCGACGCATCACCAAAGGCCAGATCCTCTATGACGCACCGGAAGTCGTGATCCCGTTCGTCGTCCCCGATGGCGCGCACAGCTATCCGGATGCCAGACGCACCGCGGCCGAGCGGACGATGTTCGCCGTCGCCGTCGGAGCTGCCGTCCAGGGTCTGCTGGTCGCGCTGGCGGCGCGCGGTGTTGGCAGCTGCTGGATCGGCTCGACCATCTTCTCCCCCGACGTGGTGCGTACGGTGCTGGACCTGCCACCGGACTGGGAACCGTTGGGCGCCATCGCGATCGGCTACGCCGAGAAGCCACCTGAGCCCCGGGAGCCGGCGCAACCCGGCGATCTTCTGGTCCGCCGATGAGCCTGCACTCCTCCGTGGTCGCCGCCCTGAACGACTGGATCGCCCCCGACAACGGACAGGATGCCCTGCGCCATTCCCTGCTGGCTTTCCTCGACGCCCGGCCCGATGCGTGCCAAAAGTCCTGCGTTCCAGGACATATCACCGCGTCGACCCTCGTGGTGCGTGGCGACGACGTGCTGCTGACCCTGCATCCGCGGCTGGGCCGTTGGGTGCAACTGGGCGGGCATTGCGAGGAGTCCGACGCCGACATCACCTCGGCCGCCCTACGCGAAGCGGTCGAGGAGTCCGGCATTCACGGCCTGCGACTCGAACCCGAACTGGCCGCCATCCACGTCCACCCGCTCACCTGCTCGCTGGGTGTGCCGACCCGCCACCTCGACCTGCAGTTCCTTGCCTACGCCCCCGATGACGCCGAGGCGGTGATCAGCGAAGAGTCACTGGACCTGCGCTGGTGGCCGATCGACGAGGTGCCGGTGGAATTCGACAACGGGCTGGCGCAACTGGTGGCGGCCGTCAAACGTCGCCCGACGGCGTAGGCCGTCAAACGTCGCCCGACGGCGTAGGCCGTCAAATGTCAGACGAATACCTGATCCCGCAGTCCGGGATCAGCACGCCCGGCCATACCCGCGCGCCGCGCAACAGTTCACAGCGCGCACCGATGTCGGCGCCGTCGCCGATGACCCCGTCACGGATCAGCGCGCGCGGCCCGATGCGCGAGCCGAATCCGATGATCGAGCGTTCGACCACCGCGCCGGGTTCGATCCGGGCGCCGTCGAAGATCACCGCTCCGTCGAGCCGCACCCCGGCGCCGATCTCCGCGCCGCGGCCCACCACGGTGCCGCCGTACAGCAGCGCCCCGGGCGCCACCGAGGCGCCGTCGTGCACCAGGCTCTCTCCGCGCTTTCCGCCGAGCGCCGGCGAGGGTGCGATACCACGGACCAGGTCGGCTGAGCCGCGGACGAAATCCTCCGGGGTGCCCATGTCGCGCCAGTAGGACATGTCGACGTAACCGCACACCTTCGCCCCGCCGCTGAGCAACGCCGGGAAGACCTCGCGCTCCACCGACACCTCGCGGCCGCGGGGGATCTGGTCGATGACACTGCGCTTGAAGATGTAAGTGCCGGCGTTGATCTGATCGGTCGGCGGATCCTCGGTTTTCTCCAGGAATGCCAACACATTTCCGTCGGCGTCGGTCGGGACCGATCCGAAGGCGCGCGGGTCGCTGACCCGGACCAGGTGCAGGGTGACGTCGGCCTCGCAGTCGTGGTGCTTGTTCAGCATCCCGCCGAGGTCGGCGCCCGAGAGCACGTCGCCGTTGAAGATCATCACGGTGTCGTTGCGCAGTTTGGAAGCCACGTTGGCGATGCCGCCGCCGGTTCCCAGCGGCTCACTCTCGACGACGTATTCGATCTGCAGGCCGAGATTGGAGCCGTCGCCGAACTCCTCCTCGAACGTCTCGGCCTTGTAGGAGGTGCCCAGGACGACGTGCTCGATACCAGTCGCCGCGATCCGCGCCAGCAGGTGGGTCAAGAACGGCACCCCTGCGGTGGGCAGCATCGGCTTGGGCGCCGACAGGGTCAGCGGCCGCAGTCGGGTTCCCTTGCCGCCCACAAGCACGACGGCATCGACCCGTCGGGGATCCACCCGGATCTTCGACTCCTCCGTCGCGCTGGTCATCGCGTTCCTCCCGTCAGTTCCCGGCGGGATTTCCGCACGGCCGCTCGAGCCCGCACCCGCAAGGCGCCCTTCATCGTCCACCTCAACGGGGCCTGCCACCACCCCGAATGCCGATCCGACAGATAGATGTAGGTGCTGTCGTGATGGGCGCGCAGATTCCGGCCGGGATCACGGCCGGTCGAATGCCCCTTGTCATGCAGGACCTCGGCGCCGGGCACGTAGACGTTGAGCCAGCCTGCGCGATTCATCCGGTCACCGAGGTCGACGTCCTCCATGTACATGAAGTATCGCTCGTCGAATCCACCAAGGGCGTCAAAGGCCTTGCGGCGCAATAGAAGACACGAACCCGACAGCCAGCCGACCGGTCGTTCGCTTGGTTCCAGCCCCTCCTGGCGGTAGGACTTGGTCCACGGGTTGGCCTTCCAGACGAAGCCGACCACCGCGTGCATGCCGCCCCGGACCAGGCTCGGCAGATGGCGGGCCGACGGGTACACCGCGCCGTCGGGGTCGCGGATCAACGGCCCCAGCATGCCGGCCTGGGGCCAGCGCCGGGCGGCGTCCAGGAGGACGTCGATGCTTCCGGGTCCCCAGACCACGTCGGGGTTCGCCACAATGACGAACTCCTCGGCGGCTGGAACGGTGGCCACCCCACGGTTGACGGCAGTGCCGTAGCCGAGGTTGCCGCCGGTACGCAGCAGGGTGGTCCCCGGATAGCGCTCGACCGCCTCCTCGGGGGCGCCGTCAGTGGATCCGTTGTCGGCGATGATCACCTTCAGTGGCCGGTCGGTGGCCACGGTCAGCGAGGACAGGAACCGATCGAGGTGTGAACCCGACGAGTAGGCCACGGTCACCACGGTGAGGGCCTGCTCGTCGTTCACGGCGTTGAGGTTAGCGGGCCGTCGTCGGCAGCCGCGGCAAGTGCGGCGTTCAATGCATCACGCCACGGCCGCAGCGGCGTCAGGCCGGCCCGGACGGATTCCGCCATCGACAGCGCCGAGAAGACCGGACGGCGGGCCGGGCGCGGGAACGCGGCGGTGTCGACCGGGCGGACCCGCTCCGGGTCGGCACCGACACCGGCGAACACCGCGCGGGCCTGGTCGAAGCGGCTGGCGGTTCCGGCATTGGCGACGTGCAGGATCGGCGAACGCACCGCCCCGGCCGCCACCTCGAGCAGGGCGCCCACCAGGTCCTTAACGTAGGTCGGCGAGCCGGTCTGATCGGCCACCACGTCGATGGTGCGGTCCTCGCCGGCCAGCCGGCGCATCACCGCGACGAAGTCCGATCCGTGCCCCGAGGCACCGGTGTACACCCAGGACGCGCGGACGACGTGGGCCCCGGGCAGTTCGGCGTGGACGGCCAGTTCGCCGTCGAGTTTGCTGCGCCCGTAGACGCTCAGCGGCCCGGTCGGGTCAGAGATCTCGTAGGGACGGCCCAAACTCCCACTGAACACGTAGTCGGTGGAGATGTGGATGAGCCGCGCTCCCGTTCGGGCACATGAGCGGGCCAGGTTTCCCGGGCCGACGGCGTTGATCGCGTAGGCGGCGTCGGGCTGGGCCTCGGCGGCGTCGACGTTGGTGAACGCCGCGCAGTTCACCACCACGCCGGCACCCTCGACATGGCGGTCGACGGCAACCGAGTCGGTGATGTCGAGATCTCCGCGGGCCAGGGCGACCACGTCGTATCCCTGCCGGGCGGCCTCAGCAGCCAGAAATCCGCCGACCTGGCCTGCCGCGCCCGTGACGACCATCCGTTCCGGCACGGGACGAGTCTGGCACGCCGGTTTGGGCTACCGGGGATGCGGCCGGGTCCCCAGTAGCCTGGGCAGGTGCCAGATGAGACGGAAGTGACGGCAGTGACGCATGGCCGGCCGGTCGGCCGAACCGTCATGGCGCTGCTCGCGGTCATGATCCTGTTGGGCACGGGGGTGGCCTGGGGTTCGGTCCGGTCCTTCGAAAGCGGGATCTTCCACTTCACCACCGCCCTGCTGGGCGGCAACGGCGGCGGCGACGACGGCGCCACCGACATCCTGCTCGTCGGCATGGACAGCCGCACCGACGCCCACGGCAACCCGCTGTCGGCCGAGGAACTGGCCGAACTGCACGCCGGCGACGAGACCGCCACCAACACCGACACCATCATCCTGGTGCGCATCCCGGACAACGGCCGTTCGGCCACCGCCATCTCCATCCCGCGGGACTCCTACGTCGAGGCGGGGGATCTGGGCAAGACCAAGATCAACGGCGTCTACGGCCAGACCAAGCTGGACAAGATGAAGGAACTGGTCGAGGGCCAGGGCATGGACGCGGCGCAGGCCGAACCGCAGGCCGTCGAGGCCGGCCGCAACGCCCTGATCAAGACGGTCGCCGACCTCACCGGTGTGACGGTGGACCACTACGCCGAGATCGGCCTGCTCGGCTTCTCGCTCATCACCGATGCCCTCGGCGGCGTCGAGGTGTGCCTGAAAGACGCGGTGAGCGAACCGCTTTCGGGCGCGGACTTCCCGGCCGGCTGGCAGCGACTCGACGGTCCGCAGGCGCTCAGCTTCGTGCGTCAGCGCCACGACCTGCCGCGCGGCGATCTCGACCGGGTGGTGCGCCAGCAGGTGGTGATGGCTTCCCTTGCCCACCAGGTCATTTCGGGCAAGACCCTGCGCAGCCGGTCCACCATGAACCGCCTCGAGGACGCCATCCAGCGTTCGGTGGTGATCTCCTCGGGCTGGGATGTGATGGACTTCCTCAACCAGCTGCAACGGCTCGCCGGCGGCAACGTCGCGTTCGCCACCATCCCGGTGCTGGCCGAGGACGGCTGGAGCGACGACGGAACCCAGTCGGTGGTGACCGTCGACCCGTCGAAGGTGAAGGAGTGGGTCGCCGGCCTGCTGCACGACCAGGACGAGGGTAAGACCACCGAGGTCGCCTACTCCCGCGAGCAGACCACCGTCGACGTGCTCAACGACAGCGAGGTCAATGGCCTGGCAGGCGCGGTGCTGGACCGGCTGACCTTGGCCGGGTTCACCGGCGGCACCGCCGGCAACAACGACAAGGGCAAGGTCACCGAGAGCCAGGTGCTGGCCGCCAAGGACGACGACCGGGGCGCGCAGGCGGTGGCCGAGGAGCTCGGCGGCCTGCCGGTGAAGGCCGATGCTTCGGTGCCACCCGGCACCGTGCAGGTCGTGCTCGCCGACGGCTACGACGGGCCCGGCTCCGGCCAGGACGGGACGCTGCCGACCAGCGCCGCCGTCGACAAGGCCGCCGCCAGCCAGACCGCCGAGCAGGCACCGCCGCCGTCCCCGGTGATCACCGCGGGGTCGAACGACCCGAAGTGCGTCAATTGATGCGCCAATGGGCGCAGCGCGTCCACTGATGCCCACCCTGACCGACGCGCTGCTCGATCCCCTGCTCGGCACGGACCGGATGGGTCCGCGGATCACCTACTACGACGACGCCACCGGCGAGCGGATCGAGGTGTCGACCGTGACGCTGGCGAACTGGGCGGCAAAGACCGCGAACCTGCTGCGCGACGAGCTCGGCGCCGGGCCGGGCAGCAGGGTCGCCGTGCTGTTACCCGCGCACTGGCAGACCGCGGCGGTGCTGCTGGGGGTGTGGTGGATCGGTGCGGAGGTCGTGCTCTGCCCTCCCCCGAGTCGCGTCGCTCCTGCCCCCGAGGCGGGCCCTCCCCCGAGTCGCGTCGCTCCTGCCC
>WBZU01000267.1_pt1 | contig 47575 bp, 58 predicted proteins | sample 5204311 | NCBI WGS metagenome assembly WBZU01 (sample SAMN12344359, study PRJNA552823) | activated sludge metagenome | biome: Activated sludge suspended growth; feature: Nitrification reactor; material: Wastewater; isolation source: activated sludge from nitrification reactor of wastewater...
CAGGGGACAGGGATCAGAAGCGGTGTCGCGATGCGAGGCGGGTAGCCGGCGCTTCAAAGCGCCGACGGTCGGTTCCGCAGAACGACGACGCGGCTGACCTCTGACTCCTGACGCCTGTCTCCTGAAGTCGAAGGAACCGACATGCAAAACCAGAGAATCCGCATCCGCCTCAAGGCGTTCGACTACAAGCTGATCGACCAGTCGGCCCTCGAGATCGTCGAGACGGCGAAGCGCTCGGGCGCGGTCGTCCGGGGCCCGGTGCCGCTGCCGACGAAGATCGAGCGCTTCGACGTGCTGCGCTCGCCGCACGTCAACAAGACGTCGCGCGACCAGTTCGAGATTCGCACGCACCTGCGCCTGATGGACATCATCGACCCGACCGACAAGACGGTCGACCAGCTGATGAAGCTGGACCTGCCGGCGGGCGTGGACGTGGAGATCAAGCTGCAGTAGCGGCGGCCGGACGTCGGGCCCCGAACGCTCGGCGTCGAGCGTGAAACGAAAGTGAGCGCCGGCCAATTGCAGCCGGCACCGGATCGCGAGATCCGGCCAATACGAAGAGAGAGGTTGGACATGTCACTCGGACTCGTCGGACGCAAGGTCGGCATGACCCGCGTGTTCGCGGAGGACGGCACCGCCGTTCCCGTGACCGTGCTGGACGTCGCCGGCAACCGCGTCACGCAGATCAAGACTCCGGAGACCGACGGCTACGCGGCCGTCCAGGTCACCTACGGCAAGCGCCGTCCCTCGCGCGTGGCGAAGCCGCAGGCCGGCCACCTCGCGAAGGCGGGCGTCGAGGCCGGCGTCACGCTGAAGGAATTCCCGGTCAGCGCGGATGCGCTCGCCGGCTTCAAGCCCGGCGACGTCGTCGGCGCGGACACGTTCGAGGCGGGCCAGCTCGTCGACGTGACCGGCACGACGAAGGGACGGGGCTTCACCGGCGTGGTCCGCCGCTACAACTTCGGCGGCAACCGCGCGTCGCACGGCAACTCGGTGACCACGCGCGCGCCCGGCTCGATCGGCATGGCGCAGGACCCGGGCCGGGTGTTCCCGGGCAAGCGCATGGCCGGCCAGTACGGGAACGTCTCGCGCACCGTGCAGACGCTGACGGTCGTCCGCGTTGACAAGGATCGCGGCCTCCTGCTCGTCAAGGGCTCGGTCCCGGGCGCGGACGGTGGCGCGGTGATCGTGCGTCCCTCGGTGAAGACGCCGGCGAAGAAGGGGGCGTGACGATGGAACTCAAGCTGATCGACGAGCAGGGCCAGCCGGCGTCGACGCTGGCCGCCTCGGACGCGCTGTTCGGGCGCGACTACAACGAGGCGCTGATCCACCAGGTCGTCACCGCCTACCAGGCGAACGGGCGGCAGGGCACGCGCGCGCAGAAGTCGCGCGGCGAGATCAACAAGTCGCACAAGAAGCCGTGGCGCCAGAAGGGGACCGGCCGCGCGCGCGCGGGCCAGGCGAACAGCCCGCTGTGGCGCGGCGGCGGCAAGATCTTCCCGTCCTCGCCGGACGAGAACTTCTCGCAGAAGGTCAACCGCAAGATGTACCGCGCGGGCATCGCGTCGATCCTGTCGCAGCTGGTGCGCGAGGAGCGGCTCAGGGTGATCGAGTCGATCGCGGCGGACACGCCGAAGACCGGCCAGTTCGCGAAGAAGATGAAGGGGCTGGGCCTCCGCGGCACCGTGCTGGTCGTGACCGACCGTCTCGACGAGAACGTGTTCCTCGCGTCGCGCAACCTGCCGGACGTCCTGGTGCTGGAGGCGCGCGAGGTCGACCCGGTGAGCCTCGTCCGTTTCAACCACGTGCTGCTCACCAAGGCGGCCGTCGGCCAGTTCGAGGAGATGCTCGGATGAACGCGCCCCGCACCCCCGCCACCCGGTACAACCCGGAGCGTCTGATGACGGTGCTGCTGGCGCCGGTCATCTCCGAGAAGGCCACGACGATCGCGGACAAGCACGACCAGGTCGTCTTCCGCGTCGCCCCCGACGCGACGAAGCCCGAGGTGAAGGCCGCGGTCGAGCTGATGTTCAAGGTCCAGGTGGACAGCGTCCAGATCTCGAACGTCCACGGCAAGGAGAAGCGCTTCGGCCGCTTCGTCGGCCGCCGCCGCGGCTGGAAGAAGGCGTACGTGTGCCTGAAGCCGGGCCAGGAACTCAACTTCGCGCAGGAGGCCTGATCATGGCACTGGTCAAAGTCAAGCCGACCTCCGCCGGGCGCCGCGCGCTCGTCAAGGTCGTCAACCCGGCGCTGCACAAGGGCCGGGCGTTCGACGCGCTCACCGAGAGCCAGAAGCGCGGCTCGGGCCGGAACAACAACGGCCACATCACGGTGCGCCACAAGGGCGGCGGTCACAAGCACCACTATCGCGTCGTCGACTTCCGCCGCAACAAGGACGGGATCCCGGCGAAGGTCGAGCGCCTCGAGTACGACCCGAACCGCAGCGCGCATCTCGCGCTCCTGTGCTACGCCGACGGCGAGCGCCGCTACATCATCGCGCCGCGCGGCGTGGCGGTGGGTCAGCAGCTCCTGTCGGGCGGCGAGGCCGGCATCAAGCCGGGCAACGCGCTGCCGCTCCGGAACATCCCGGTCGGCACGACCGTGCACTGCGTCGAGCTGAAGCCGGGCCGCGGCGCGCAGCTCGCGCGCTCGGCCGGCGCGGCGGTCCAGGTGCTCGCGCGCGAAGGCATCCACGCGCAGCTGCGCCTGCGCTCCGGCGAGATCCGCAAGGTGCACGTCGACTGCCGCGCGACGATCGGCGAGGTCGGCAACGAGGAGCACAGCCTGCGCTCGATCGGCAAGGCGGGCGCCAACCGCTGGCGCGGCATCCGCCCGACGGTGCGCGGCATCTCGATGAACCCGGTGGACCACCCGATGGGCGGCCGCACCAACGGCGGCGGCGGCTGGCACCACCCGGTGTCGCCGTGGGGCACGCCGGCGAAGGGTTACAAGACGCGCTCGAACAAGCGCACGGACGGGATGATCGTGCGCCGCCGGCGCTCGACGAAGGGATAAGCGATGGCACGTTCGATCAAGAAGGGACCGTTCGTCGACCAGCACCTGATCGCCAAGGTCGAGGCCGCGCGGGCGACGAACGACAAGAAGCCGATCAAGACCTGGTCGCGCCGCTCGACCGTCACGCCCGACTTCGTCGGCCTGACGATCGCCGTGCACAACGGCAAGCAGCACATCCCGGTCTACGTGTCCGAGAACATGGTCGGCCACAAGCTCGGCGAGTTCGCGCTGACCCGCACCTTCAAGGGCCACTCGTCCGACAAGAAGGCCGCGGTCCCCGCGAAGCCGGCGAAGAGGAAGTGAGGAACCGGTGATGGAAACCACAGCCACGTTGCGAAGCGTCCGCCTGTCCGCCCAGAAGGGCCGGCTGGTCGCCGACCAGATCCGCGGCATGCCGGTCGGCAAGGCGCTCGACCTGCTCGCCTTCTCGCCGAAGAAGGGCGCGCGGATCATCCGCAAGGTCCTCGAGAGCGCGATCGCGAACGCCGAGCACAACGACGGCGCCGACATCGACGAGCTCAGGGTCACGACGATCTACGTCGACAAGGCCGAGACGCTCAAGCGGATGAGCGCGCGCGCGAAGGGTCGCGGCAACACGATCGGCAAGCAGAGCTGCCACATCCGCGTCGCCGTCGGCGACGGGAAGGCCAGGTAAGGAATCCCATGGGACAGAAAATCCATCCGACCGGCTTTCGTCTCGCCGTCACGCGCAACTGGTCGTCGCGCTGGTACGCGAACAGCAAGAACTTCGGGGCGACGCTCGGCGAGGACATCCGCGTGCGCGAGTACCTGAAGCGCAAGCTGTCGCACGCGTCCGTCGCGCGCATCACGATCGAGCGCCCCGCGAAGAACGCGCGCATCACGATCCACAGCGCGCGCCCGGGCGTCGTCATCGGCAAGAAGGGCGAGGACATCGAGACGCTGCGGTCCGACCTGCGCCGCATGATGGGCGGGGACGTCGGCCTCAACATCGAGGAGATCCGCAAGCCCGAGATCGACGCGCAGCTCGTCGCGGAGTCGATCGCCCAGCAGCTCGAGAAGCGGATCATGTTCCGCCGCGCGATGAAGCGCGCGATGCAGAACGCGATGCGGCTCGGCGCGCAGGGCATCAAGGTGATGAGCTCCGGCCGCCTGAACGGCGCCGAGATCGCCCGGCGCGAGTGGTACCGCGAGGGTCGCGTCCCGCTGCACACGCTGCGGGCCGACATCGACTACGGCTTCGCCGAGGCCCGCACGACCTACGGGAAGATCGGCATCAAGGTTTGGGTGTTCAGGGGCGAGGTGATGGCGCACAACGCCGAGCCGGCGGCGGCGCCGGCGCCGGCCCCCGAGGCGCCGAAGCGGCCGCGCCGCGCAGGAGCGAAGAATGCTGCAGCCAGCTAGAAGGAAGTACCGCAAGGAGCAGAAGGGGCGCAACACGGGCCTCGCCACGGTCGGCGCCAAGGTGTCGTTCGGCGAGTACGGCCTCAAGGCGACCACCCGCGGGCGCCTGACCGCGCGCCAGATCGAGGCGGCGCGCCGGGCGATGACGCGCCACATCAAGCGCGGCGGCCGGATCTGGATCCGGATCTTCCCGGACAAGCCCGTCTCGAAGAAGCCCGCCGAGGTCCGCATGGGCAACGGCAAGGGCAATCCCGAGTACTGGGTCGCCGAGATCCAGCCGGGCAAGGTGCTCTACGAGATGGACGGCGTCGACGAGGCGCTGGCCCGGGAGGCGTTCGCGCTCGCCGCGGCCAAGCTGCCGCTGCGCACCGCGTTCGTCCACCGCCTGGTGAGCTGACGGAGGCCGGCATGAAGCGATCGGAAGCGAAGAAGGCGCTCAAGGGCAAGTCGGCGGCCGAGCTCGGCACCGAGCTCACGGCGCTCTACAAGGAGCAATTCGGCCTGCGCATGCAGAAGGCGACGCAGCAGCTGCAGAGCCCGGCGAAGCTCAGGGACGTCCGGCGCGGCATCGCCCGCGTCAAGACCCTCATCGGACAGAAGGCGGGGCAGGCATGACCGAACAAGCGACCGAAGGCGCCTCGGGCAAGGCGACCGGCCACACGCTGACCGGGCGGGTGGTGAGCGACAAGATGGACAAGACGGTGACCGTGCTGGTCGAGCGCCGGGTCCGGCACCCGCTCTACGGGAAGATCATCACGCGCTCGGCGAAGTACCACGCGCACGACGAGGCCAACGAGTGCAAGGAGGGCGACCTGGTCGAGATCGAGGCGACCCGGAAGCTCTCGAAGACCAAGGCCTGGCGCGTGGCGCGGCTGATCGAGCGGGCCGCGGCGGCCTGACGGGCCCGGGAGGCGGTGCCGGCCCCGGCCGGCGCCCCCGGGGGTCACGAAGGGCTTGCCGAGGAAGGCGAATCCTGTCATAATTTTCGTTTACCTCCGCGCGGGGGCACGGCGTAACGCCCGGATTCGCGCGCGGCACATCCCCGAACGGGGTCCAAGACTGGCCGTCGCGGCGTCGAGCGCGGCCGCGCCGGGGCGGCGGATGGTCCCCGGGGGCGCGGCCCGCGAGCGCGGTTCAAGTTGGAGAGGCTTCAAGTCATGATCCAGATGCAATCGGTGCTGGACGTCGCCGACAACACGGGCGCGCGTTCGGTCATGTGTATCAAGGTGCTCGGCGGCAGCAAGCGCCGCTACGCGCACATCGGCGACGTGATCAAGGTCAGCGTCAAGGACGCCGCGCCGCGCGGTCGCGTCAAGAAGGGCGAGATCTACAACGCCGTGGTCGTGCGCACCCGCCAGGGCGTGCGCCGGGACGACGGCGCCCGCGTCCGCTTCGACGCGAACGCGGCGGTCCTGCTCAACAACAAGCTGGAGCCGATCGGCACCCGCATCTTCGGGCCGGTGACGCGCGAGCTGCGCACCGAGCGCTTCATGAAGATCGTGTCGCTCGCTCCCGAGGTCCTGTAAGGAGCGGCCATGCGCAAGATCAGGAAGGGCGACAGCGTCGTCGTGATCACCGGGCGCGACAAGGGCAAGCGCGGCGACGTGTCGCGCGTCGTCGACGCGGAGCGCCTGGTCGTCAACGGCATCAACACGGTGAAGCGCCACACCCGCCCGAACCCGCTCAAGAACCAGCCGGGGGGCATCGTGACGAAGGAGCAGCCGATCCACGTCTCGAACGTGGCGATCTGGAACCCGGTGACCCAGAAGGCCGACCGGGTGGGATTCCGGACGCTGCAGGACGGGCGCAAGGTCCGCTACTTCAAGTCCAACGGCGAGCAGATCGGGGCGTGAGGAGACAGACGATGGCCCGCCTGAAGGAGCACTACCGCAAGGAAGTCGTGCCGGCGCTGGTGAAGCAGTTCGGCTACGCGTCGGTCATGCAGGTCCCGCGCATCGAGAAGATCGTCCTCAACATGGGCGTCGGCGAGGCGACGGGCGACAAGAAGCTGCTCGACAACGCGGTCGGCGACATGCAGAAGGTCGCCGGCCAGAAGCCGGTCGTGACGAAGGCCCGCAAGGCGATCGCCGGCTTCAAGATCCGCGAGGGCTACCCGATCGGCTGCATGGTGACGCTGCGCCACGACCGCATGTACGAGTTCCTCGACCGCCTGATCACCGTCGCGCTGCCGCGCGTCCGCGACTTCCGCGGCGTATCGGGGCGCGGGTTCGACGGCCAGGGGAACTACAACATGGGCGTCAAGGAGCAGATCATCTTCCCGGAGATCGAGTACGACAAGATCGACGCGCTCCGCGGGATGAACATCACGATCACGACGAGCGCGAAGACCGACGCCGAGGCGAAGGCGCTGCTGGCCGCGTTCCGTTTCCCGTTCAAGAACTGAGACCACCGCCATGGCGAAACTGGCCCTGATCAACCGCAACGAGAAGCGCAAGAAGCTCGTCGCGAAGCACGCGAAGCGGCGCGCCGCGCTCGCCGCGATCGTCGGGAACGCGAAGGCCTCCGACGAGGAGCGCTACGCGGCCCGGCTCAAGCTGCAGGCGCTGCCGCGCAACGCGAACCCGACGCGCGTGCGCAGCCGCTGCGCGCTCACCGGCCGCCCGCGCGGCGTGTACGCCAAGTTCGGCCTGGGACGCAACAAGCTGCGCGAGTACGTGATGCGCGGCGAGGTGCCCGGCGTCGTGAAGGCCAGCTGGTGACCCCCGCCCTCACCCCCGCCCCTCTCCCGCGCGCGGGCGAGGGGAGATTCGAGGTGCCTGCGGCACCCAAGATGGTTCGAGGTGAAGCATGAGCATGACTGATCCCATCGCCGACATGCTGACGCGCATCCGGAACGCGCAGATGATCGAGCGGGCCACCGTCGAGATGCCCTCGTCGAAGGTCAAGGTCGCGATCGCCAGGGTCCTCAAGGACGAAGGCTACATCGACGGCTTCAAGCTCGGCGGCGAGACCGCCAAGCCGGTCCTCGAGATCGCGCTGCGCTACCACGCGGGCCGCCCGGTGATCGAGCGCATCGAGCGCGTGTCGTCGCCCGGCCTGCGCATCTACCGCGGCAAGGACGAGATCCCGCGCGTGATGAACGGGCTCGGCATCGCCATCGTGTCGACGTCGCGCGGCGTGATGACGGACCGCAAGGCGCGGGCCACCGGCGTCGGAGGCGAAGTCCTCTGCATCGTCGCCTGACGGAGGTTCCATGTCCCGCATCGGCAATCTACCGATCACGCTCCCGGCCAGGGTCGAAGTGGCCATCTCGGGCGGCGAGATCACCGTGAAGGGTCCGCTGGGCTCGCTGTCGCGGCGCATCGCGGACGGCGTCGTCGTCGAGAAGAGCGGCGAGACGCTGGTCTGCAAGGCGGAGCGTCCGGAGGCCCGCGCGCTGCACGGCACGACGCGCGCGCTGCTCGCGAACATGGTCCGCGGCGTGTCTCAGGGCTTCGAGAAGAAGCTCTCGCTCGTCGGCGTCGGCTACCGCGCGCAGGCGCAGGGCGACAAGCTCAACCTCTCGCTGGGCTTCTCGCACCCGGTCGTCCACGCGATGCCCAAGGGCGTCAAGGCGGAGACGCCGGTCCAGACCGACATCGTCATCAAGGGCGTCGACAAGCAGCTCGTCGGCCAGGTGGCGGCGGAGATCCGCGCCTACCGGCCCCCGGAGCCCTACAAGGGCAAGGGCGTGCGCTACGCGGACGAGCGCGTCGTCATCAAGGAAACGAAGAAGAAGTAAGCGGCCCAACGGCAGAGGACACGATGAACAAGAAGGATGCACGCGCCCGCCGCGCCCGCCAGACGCGGCTGCGCATCGCCCAGCAGGGCGCGACGCGGCTGGTCGTGAGCCGCTCGAACTGCCACATCTACGCGCAGATCGTGGCGCCGGAAGGCGACCGCGTGCTCGCGAGCGCGTCGACCGTCGAGGGCGACGTGCGCAAGGACGTGAAGAATGGCGGCAACGCCGCCGCGGCGGCGGTCGTCGGCAAGCGCATCGCGGAGCGCGCGAAGGCGCTCGGCATCGAGCGCGTCGCGTTCGACCGCTCGGGCTTCCGCTTCCACGGGCGCGTGAAGGCGCTCGCCGAGGCGGCGCGCGAAGGCGGCCTCAAGTTCTAGGAAACGGACCATGGCGAACCCACGTACCAGCGCTCCCAGGCAGCAGCAGGCGGACGACCGCGGCGACGGCCTCCGGGAGAAGATGATCAGCATCAACCGCGTCACGAAGGTCGTGAAGGGCGGCCGCATCATGGGCTTCGCGGCGCTCACCGTCGTGGGCGACGGCGACGGCCGCGTCGGCATGGGCAAGGGCAAGGCGAAGGAAGTCCCGGTCGCCGTGCAGAAGGCCATGGAGCAGGCGCGCCGCAACATGGTCAAGGTGCGCCTCAGGAAGGGCACGCTGCACCACGCGGTCGAGGGCCGACACGGCTCGACGCGCGTCTACATGCAGCCGGCGTCCGAGGGCACCGGCGTGATCGCCGGCGGCGCGATGCGCGCGGTGTGCGACGTGGTGGGCGTGACCAACGTGCTCGCGAAGTGCCACGGCCCGACGAACCCGTACAACGTCGTGCGCGCCACACTGAACGCGCTCGAGGCGGGCAACGCTCCCGCGGACATCGCGGCGAAGCGCGGCAAGACCGTCGACGAGATCCTGGGAGCGTGACGATGGCCGCCGCGAAGAAGATGAAGGTGAAGCTGGTGCGCGGCATCACGCGCACGCGCCACGACCACCGGGCGACGGTCCGCGGCCTCGGCCTCAAGTGGACCAACCACGTGGTCGAGGTCGAGGACACGCCGTCGGTGCGCGGCATGGTCACCAAGGTCGCCTACCTCGTGAAGGTGGTCGGCGAGTAGCGCGCCGGAACGACGAACGAAGCGGAAAGCACACGATGCGACTCAACACGATCAAGCCCGCCGCGGGCAGCAGGAAGGCGAAGCGCCGCGTCGCGCGCGGCATCGGCTCGGGCCTCGGCAAGACCGCGGGCCGCGGCCACAAGGGCCAGAAGTCGCGCTCGGGCGGCTTCCACAAGGTCGGCTTCGAGGGCGGCCAGATGCCGCTGCAGCGCCGGTTGCCGAAGCGGGGCTTCGTGTCGAGGTCGCGCGACGATACCGCCGAGGTGCGGCTGGCCGACCTCGCCCGGCTGCCGGTCGGCGAGATCGACCTCCTGGCGCTCAAGGCGGCCGGGATCGTGCCCGCGACCGCGAAGACCGCGAAGGTCATCAAGACCGGCAAGCTCGAGAAGGCGGTGAAGCTCTCGGGCGTGCTCGCGACCCGGGGCGCGAAGGCGGCGATCGAGGCCGCCGGCGGCAGCGTGGCCTGACGCGCACGGACGGGAACGAGAGGCGCATCGACGTGGCAACGGTCAATCCGGCCCTGAAGGCGGGTTCGCGGTACGCCGACCTCAAGCGGCGGCTGTGGTTCCTGCTGGGCGCGCTCGTCGTCTACCGGATCGGGGCGCACATCCCGGTGCCGGGCATCAACGCGAGCGTGCTCGAGGACCTGTTCCGCTCGCAGCAGGACGGCATCCTCGGGCTGTTCAACGTGTTCTCGGGCGGCGCGCTGTCGCGCTTCTCGATCTTCGCGCTCGGGATCATGCCGTACATCTCGGCGTCGATCATCATGCAGCTCGCGGCGGTCGTCGTGCCCTCGCTCGAGGCGCTCAAGAAGGAGGGCGAGGCGGGACGGCGCAAGATCACGCAGTACACGCGCTACGGCACGCTGGTGCTCGCGCTGTTCCAGGCGCTGGGCATCGCGATCGCGCTGGAGTCGCAGGCCGGGCTCGTGATCGACCCGGGCCTCACGTTCCGGCTCGTGTCGGCGGTCACGCTGGTCACCGGGACGATGTTCCTGATGTGGCTGGGCGAGCAGATCACCGAGCGCGGGCTCGGCAACGGGATCTCGCTGCTGATCTTCGCGGGGATCGCCGCCGGCCTCCCGAACGCGATCGGACTTACGCTCGAGCAGGCGCGGACCGGCGCGTACTCGATTCCGCTGGTGCTCGGCATCGTGGCGTTGGTCGTGGCGGTCACGGCATTCGTCGTGTTCGTCGAGCGCGCGATGCGCAAGATCCTGGTCAACTACGCGAAGCGGCAGGTCGGCAACCGCGTCTACCAGGGGCAGAGCTCGCACCTGCCGCTCAAGCTCAACATGGCCGGCGTGATCCCGCCGATCTTCGCCTCGTCGATCATCCTGTTCCCGGCCACGCTCGCGCAGTGGTTCGGCGCGGGCGAGGGGACGATCTGGCTGCGCGACATCGCGTCGGGGCTCGCGCCCGGGCAGCCGGTGCACGAGATCCTGTACGCGGCGGCGATCATCTTCTTCTGCTTCTTCTACACGGGCCTCCAGTACAACCCGAAGGAAACGGCGGACAACCTGAAGAAGAGCGGCGCGTTCATCCCGGGTTACCGGCCGGGCGAGCAGACGGCGAAGTACATCGAGAAGATCACGCTGCGGCTCACGCTGATCGGCTCGCTCTACCTGGTCGTCGTGTGCTTCATCCCGAACTTCCTGATCGCGTGGAAGAACGTGCCGTTCTACTTCGGCGGCACGTCGCTCCTGATCATCGTGGTCGTGACGATGGACTTCATGACCCAGGTGCAGGCGTACATGATGTCGCAGCAGTACGAGAGCCTGCTCAAGAAGGCGAACTTCAAGGGCGGGGTGCCCAGCCGATGAGCGCGGCCGCGGCCTTCGTGCCCGCCCCCCGCCCGCGCGCCGGGGAGAGGGGCTTCGCGGGCCGCTCGGCGGCCTGACCGGCGATGGCCAAGGAAGACACGATCCAGATGCAGGGAGAGGTGGTGGAGATGCTGCCCAACGCCACCTTCCGCGTGAAGCTCGAGAACGGACACGTCGTGCTGGGACACATCTCCGGGAAGATGCGGATGCACTACATCAAGATCCTGCCGGGGGACAAGGTGACGGTCGAGCTGACGCCGTACGACCTCTCCCGGGCGCGGATCACGTTCAGGGCGAAATAGCGGGAATCAGGGGTCAGGGGACAGGGATCAGACGCGGCGGCGTCACCGGTGGCGCGCCATCGGAGGCGCGACGGGACCGCGGCGAGGAGAACGACGATGAAGGTACTGGCATCGGTGAAGAAGATGTGCCGCAACTGCAAGATCATCCGGCGCAACGGCGTCGTGCGCGTGATCTGCAGCGACCCCCGCCACAAGCAGCGGCAGGGCTGAGCGGCCGTACAGGCTAGGACACGACAGGAACGACCATGGCACGCATCGCAGGCGTCAACATCCCGAACCACCAGCACGCGGTCATCGCGCTGCAGGCGATCTACGGCATCGGCCCGTCGCGCGCGAAGGCGATCTGCGCGTCGACCGGCGTCGTGCCGTCGACCAAGATCAAGGACCTGTCCGACGCGCAGATGGACAAGCTGCGCGAGCACGTGGGGCGGTTCACCGTCGAGGGCGACCTCCGCCGCGAGACGACGATGAACATCAAGCGCCTGATGGACCTGGGCTGCTACCGCGGCACGCGCCACCGCAAGGGACTGCCGGTGCGCGGCCAGCGCACGCGGACCAACGCCAGGACGCGCAAGGGCCCGAAGAAGGGCCGCACCGTCGCGCTGTCCAAGGGCGTGACGAAGTAAACGCGAGGAACATCGACGATGGCACAGCAACCGTCACAGAAGCAGGCCGCCGCGGCCCGCGCGCGCAAGAAGGTCAAGAAGAACGTCTCGGAAGGGATCGCGCACATCCACGCGTCGTTCAACAACACGATCATCACGATCACCGACCGGCAGGGCAACGCGCTGTCGTGGGCGACGTCGGGCGGCGCCGGCTTCAAGGGCTCGCGCAAGTCGACGCCGTTCGCGGCGCAGGTCGCCGCCGAGGCGGCCGGGCGCGCGGCGCAGGAGTGCGGCGTGCGCAACCTCGAGGTCCGCATCAAGGGCCCGGGACCCGGCCGCGAGTCGGCGGTCCGCGCGCTGAACGCGCTGGGATTCAAGATCGCGTCGATCTCGGACGTGACGCCGGTGCCGCACAACGGCTGCCGGCCGCCCAAGCGCCGCCGCGTCTGACCTCCCACGACAACATCACACTGGATAGCTAACGTGGCTCGATACATCGGACCCAAGTGCAAGCTGGCGCGACGGGAGGGGACCGACCTCTTCCTGAAAAGCGCGCGTCGATCGCTCGACTCCAAGTGCAAGCTGGAAACCAAGCCGGGGCAGCACGGGCAGAAGTCCGGGATGCGCATGTCCGACTACGGCAACCAGCTGCGCGAGAAGCAGAAGCTGCGCCGCATCTACGGCCTGCTCGAGCGGCAGTTCCGGCGCTACTTCGCCGAGGCCGCCCGCCGCAAGGGCTCGACCGGCGAGAACCTGCTCAAGCTCCTCGAGTCGCGCCTCGACAACGTCGTCTACCGGATGGGCTACGGCTCGACGCGCGCCGAGGCGCGCCAGCTCGTGACGCACGGCGCGATCCAGGTCAACGGCAGGCGCCTGAATGTCCCGTCGGCGCTGTGCCGGTCCGGCGACGTCGTCTCGATCGCCGAGAAGTCGAAGGCGCAGCTCCGGATCGTCGACGCGCTGCAGCTCGCCGAGAAGGTGGGATTCCCGTCGTGGGTCGAGGTCGACCCGAAGAAGATGCAGGGCACGTTCAAGGGCGCGCCGGACCGCTCGGAGTTCGGCCAGGACATCAACGAGAGCCTGGTCGTCGAGCTCTATTCGAAGTAACCGCAGGTCGCGAGAGGCGTCCTCCGGCGCGTCGCGCCGGATCGCGCCGCGTCCCGTTCCCGGATTCGCATAAGGGTTCCGCATGCAAAGCAACGCCTTGTTGAAGCCCCGCATCATCGACGTGCAGAGCATGTCGCCGTTCCACGCCAAGGTGGTGATGGAGCCGTTCGAGCGCGGATACGGGCACACGCTCGGCAACGCGCTGCGCCGCGTGCTGCTGTCGTCGATGCCCGGCTACGCGCCGACGGAGGTCCGCATCACCGGCGTGCTGCACGAGTATTCGGCGCTCGACGGCGTCCAGGAGGACGTCGTCGACATCCTGCTCAACCTGAAGGGCGTCGTGCTCAAGCTCCACAACCGCGATCACGTCGTGCTCAAGCTCGCGAAATCGGGCGAGGGCGCCGTCACCGCCGCGGACATCGAGCCGAACCACGACGTCGAGATCATCAATCCCGAGCACGTCATCGCGCACCTCACGCCCGGGGGCAAGATCGAGATGGAGATCCGCGTCGACAAGGGCCGCGGCTACCAGCCGGCGACCGCGCGCGTGAAGCCCGAGGGCGGCCGGTCGATCGGCTCGATCCTGCTGGACGCGTCGTTCTCGCCGGTGCGGCGCGTGAGCTACGCGGTCGAGAGCGCGCGCGTCGAGCAGCGCACCGACCTCGACAAGCTGGTGCTCGACATCGAGACCAACGGCGTCGTCGAGCCCGAGCAGGCGGTCCGCTACGCGGCGAGCGTGCTCGTCGAACAGCTCTCGGTGTTCGCCGACCTGAAGGGCACCGAGGTGCCCGCCGCCGAGCGCTCGTCGCCGCAGGTCGATCCGATCCTGCTGCGGCCGGTCGACGACCTCGAGCTCACGGTGCGCTCGGCCAACTGCCTGAAGGCGGAGAACATCTACTACATCGGCGACCTGATCCAGCGCACCGAGACCGAGCTCCTCAAGACGCCGAACCTCGGTCGCAAATCGCTGAACGAGATCAAGGAAGTGCTCGCCTCGCGGGGACTGTCGCTCGGCATGAAGCTCGAGAACTGGCCGCCGGCCGGGCTGGACCGCCCGTAACGGGCGGCCGGCGCGGCGGCGACGCCGCGCGAGAGACCAGGAAACGAGCGCTGTGCGAAGCGGCGCCACCGGAAACAAGGAACCACCGCCATGCGTCACCGCCACGGACAACGCAAGCTCAACCGGACCAGCAGCCATCGCGTCGCGATGCTGCGGAACATGACCAACTCGCTGTTCCTCCACGAGGCGATCCGCACGACGCTCCCGAAGGCGAAGGAACTGCGCCGCGTGGCCGAGCCGCTGATCACGCTGTCGAAGGAAGCGACGCTCGCGAACCGGCGCCTCGCGTTCGACCGGCTGCGCGACCGCGACGTCGTGACCAAGCTCTTCAACGAGCTGGGTCCCCGCTACCGCACGCGCCCGGGTGGTTACCTGCGGATCCTCAAGTTCGGCTTCCGCCAGGGCGACAACGCGCCGATGGCGCTCGTCGAGCTGGTCGACCGGCCCGCGCCCGCCGAGGCGGCCGAAGGCGTCAAGGCGGGATAGTCCGCCGCGCGCCGTGCGATCGAAGGCCGGGCCTCGCGCCCGGCCTTCGCGTTTGGCGCGCCCGGGCGGGCGCGCCGCCGCGTCGTGTACGATGCGGCCCCATGGACGGGAAGATCCTCGTGACGGGAGGCGCGGGCTTCATCGGCTCGCACGTGGTCGTCGCGCTCGCGCAGGCCGGTTACGCGCCGTTCGTCGTCGACAGCTTCGTCAACAGCTCGCGGTCGGTGGTCCCGCGGCTCGCCGAGCTCTGCGGCAGGCCGGTCGAGGTGGTCGAGGCGGACGTCCGCGACGCCGCGGCGCTGCGCCGGATCTTCCACGACCACGCGATCGCCGGCGTCGTCCACTGCGCGGGCCTGAAGGCGGTCGGCGAAGGCGAGGAGCGGCCGCTCGCGTACTGGGACGTCAACGTCGGCGGCACGATCGCGCTCGCCGAGGTGATGGGCGAGGCGGGCGTGGCGCGGCTCGTCTTCTCGAGCTCGGCCACCGTCTACGGACAGCCGGACGTGCTGCCGGTCGCGGAGGATGCGCCGCTCAGGCCGGGCAGCGTCTACGGCCGCACGAAGCGGACAGCCGAGGACTTCCTGCGCGACCTCGCGCGCGCCAACGCCAACTGGCGCATCGCGATCCTGCGCTACTTCAACCCCGCCGGCGCGCACCCGTCCTCGCGCATCGGCGAGTCGCCCGCCGACCGGCCGCAGAACCTCGTGCCGCTGCTGGGCCGGATCGCCGCCGGCGAGGTCGCGGAGCTCGCGGTCTTCGGCAGCGACTGGCCCACCGAGGACGGCACCTGCGTGCGCGACTACCTGCACGTGCAGGACCTCGCCGAAGGGCACGTGGCCGCGATGCGTTACCTCGCATCCGCGCCGGGCGCGACGACGCTCAACCTCGGCATGGGCCGCGGCTGGTCGGTGCTCGAGGCGGTGCGCGCGTTCGAGCGCGCGTGCGGAAGGCGGATCGGCCGGACGTTCGCGGCGCGTCGTCCCGGCGACGTCGCGTGCTGCTACGCGGACCCGTCGCGCGCGGAGGCGCTCCTCGGCTGGCACGCGCACCGCGGCCTCGACGTCATCTGCGCGGACGCGTGGCGCTGGCAGCAGGCCGGCGGCCGCTACTGAGCTCGCGCGCCGCCCGCGCGCCGGTAGCGCGCGAGCTCGTCCGCGAGCCAGGCTTTCGCGGCCGTCTCGCGCCCGTCGCAACGGACGCGGTACGGTTCGCCGGTGAGGCTGCTCGCGCTCGCGACGCGCTCGACGAACGCGTCCGCGCTGCCGAGGAGCGGCCTCGCGACGTCGAGCTTGAGCGCGAGGTGATCGCGGGCCTCCCGCGCGTCGTGCTCGACGCCGCCGCGGACGAACCGGCAGCCGGACGACGCGACGTACGCGAGCAGGTGGTCGATCTCGCGCTGCGCGGCCGCGTCGGGGGTCGCGCTCACCGGCAGCGCGAGGGCGGCGGCCAGCAGCGCGGCCGGCAGGCGCGCGCGAGTCTTCACCGGGCGGGCAAGCGGAGCGTCGCGCGGATCGGCGCGTGGTCGGACGAGAGCACGGGCTCGACCCAGACGTCGTCGACCACGAGGCCGCGCACGAACAGGTAGTCGGCGGGCATGCCGAGGAAGCTCGATCGGGCGCCGCGCCGCGGCACCGCCTCGACGAAGCCGGCGCTCGCGGCGATCTCGGCGAGGGTCGCCGCGCGGGCCGCGCTCCAGGTGTTGAAGTCGCCGGCGAGGATCGCGGGTCCGCGGTGATCCGCGAACTGGCCGACGACGGCTTCGAGCTGCCGGCGGTAGGCGTCGGTGCCCGGCGTGAAGTTCACCGCGTGGACGTTCGCGACGGCCAGCGTCTCCGTGCGGCCGTCGAGCCGGTACCAGGTGAGGAGCGCCGACTTGGGCAGCGCGAGCAGCGGCTCGGTCGCGCGCAGCACGCAGGCGGCGCGCGGAGTCTCGGCCGATGCGGTGAGCACGCCGCTCACGACGCCCTCGAACGCCCACGCATCGGCCTGCGCCCAGTGGCGGCCCGCGTCGTCGAGGCGGTCGCGCAGCTCGCGCGTCAGCGTCGCCTCCTGCAGCAGGACGAGGTCGCTCGCCGCCGCGAACGCTGCGAGGTCGCTCGCCCATCCGGGATCGCCGTTGCGGTGGATGTTCCAGACGACGACCGAGAGCGCCCGGCCGGGGTCGAGCGCGCCGGCGCCCGGCAGCGGCGCGGAGGGCGGGCAGGCGAGCGGCGCCGGGACGTTCGCATCGGCGGCGAGCCACGCGCGGTCGTCGGGCGCGACGGTCGCGCAGCCCGCGAGGGCGAGCGCGACGAGCGCCGCGCCGGCGTGCGCGGCCCGCCGCCGGCCGTCAGCCACCCGGCAGCGCCGCGCCCTCGACCTTGAGCGCCTCGGCGCGGATCTCCTCGGTCAGGCGGGCCTTGAGCGACGAGAACGCCGGCGTCGTCTTCACCGTGTAGTGGCGCGGATGCGCGATCGGCACCGCGACGTCGGCCTTGATCCGGCCGGGGCGCGCGCTCATCACGACGACGCGGCTCGCCATGAAGATCGCCTCCTCGATGTCGTGCGTCACGAACAGCACGGTGGTCTTCTCGCTCTCCCAGATCGCGAGCAGGAGCTCCTGCATGAGGCCGCGCGTCTGGTGGTCGAGCGCGCCGAACGGCTCGTCGAGCAGCAGGATCTTCGGGGCGTTCGCGAGCGCGCGCGCGATCGCCGTGCGCTGCTGCATGCCGCCCGACAGCATCTTCGGGTGATGGCGCTCGAAGCCGTCGAGCCCGACCTTGTGGATCCAGTGCCGCGCGATCGACGCCTGCTCGGCGGCGGCGAGCCCCTTCTCGCGCAGTCCGAAACGGACGTTCTCCTCCACGGTGAGCCACGGGAACAGCGTGTAGCTCTGGAACACCATGCCGCGGTCGGCGCCCGGGCCGCGCACTTCCGCGCCGTCGAGCAGCACGCGGCCCTCGCTCGGCCGGTCGAGGCCCGCGACGATGCGCAGCAGCGTCGACTTGCCGCAGCCCGAGGGCCCGAGGATCGTGATGAAGTCGTTGTCGGCGACCGAAAGCGCGACCGGCGTCAGCGCGACCGTGGGCGCGCCGCCGTGCACGCCGGGGAACGTCCGCCCCACCCCCTCGATGACGAGCTTGCTCATCGGGCGTCGAGGAGGGGGCGAGCGCGTCGGGACGCCCGTTCGGCGCTCATCGCGGAGGGGAGCGCCGGCAGCTCACGCGAGGCTCCAGGGGAAGAGCTTCTGGTTCGCCCCCTTGAACGCGAAGTCGGACACGAGCCCGATCAGGCCGATCATGATGATGCCGAAGATGATCTGCCCGGTGTTGAGCAGCGCCTGGCTGTCGGTGATCATGTGGCCGATGCCCGACGACGCGCCGATCAGCTCGGCGACGATCACGTAGGTCCAGGCCCAGCCGAGCACGAGCCGCAGCGTCTCGGCGATCTGCGGCGCGGCGCTCGGCAGCAGGACGCGGCGCACGATGCCGCGCGAGTTCGCGCCCAGCGTGTAGGCGGCCTCGACGAGGTCGCGCCGCGTCGAGCCGACGGTCACCGCGACCATCAGCACGATCTGGAAGAAGACGCCGATGAAGATCACGAGCAGCTTCTGCGTCTCGCCGATGCCCGCCCACAGGATCAGGAGCGGGATGAACGCGGAGGCAGGCAGGTAGCGCGCGAACGAGACGAACGGCTCGAAGAACGCCTCGACCGGCTTGAACGCCCCCATCGCGATGCCGAGCGGCACCCCGGCGAGCGCCGCGAGCACGAACCCGCCCAGCACGCGCCACACGGTGATCCCGACGTCGAGCGCGAAGCCGTGCTTCGCGAACAGCGCCCAGCCCTCGGCGAGCATCGTGAGCGGGTCGGCGAGGAATGTCCTCGAGACGAACCCGGAGAACGTCGCGGCGCTCCACGCGGCGACGAACAGCACGAAGAACGCGACGCCGAGCGCGACCTTGCGCGCACGGCTCACGGGGACGAGCGGCTTCACGGGCCTGTGGGTCGGGCTTCAGCCCGACGTCGCGACGCCACGGCTGTCGGCCTGAAGGCCGACCTACTGGATGAAGCGCGTGTCGGCGAGCTTCGAGAGGTCGGGGATCTGCCTGATGATGCCGATCTCGAGCAGCAGGTCCGCCGCCTCCTTCGAGAACTGCAGGTGCGGGCCCGCGAAGAAAGCCCGGTTCGCCGCGCGATCCTGCCAGCGCAGGAACTTCTGCGACGCCTCGAACTGCCCGGCCGTCTGCTTGACGTCGGCCCCCATGATCTCGAAGCTCCGCTTCGGCTCCTTCTCGATCATCGCGAGCGCCTCGAAGTAGCTGTCGGCGAGCGCCTGCGCCGCCTTCGGGTTCTCGGAGAGGAACTTCGGCGTGCAGCCGAACGTGTCCATCACCATCGGATAGTCGAGCGTGGTCGCGATGATCCTGCCCGCCTGCGGCGCGGCGCGCACCGTCGACAGGTACGGCTCGTAGGTCATCGCGGCGTCGTTCTGCCCTGCGACGAACGCCTGCGCGGCCGGACCGGGCTCGAGGTTGACGACCGTCACGTCCTTGACCGACAGGCCGTTCTTCTTGAGGAACCACGCGAGCGCGAAGTACGGCGAGGTGCCGGGCGCGGACGCGGCGACGGTCCTGCCCTTGAGGTCGGCGATCTTCTGGATGTCGTTCCGCACCGCCATGCCGTCGGCCCCGTAGCTCTTGTCGAGCTGGAAGATCTGCGTCGTCGCGACGCCGTTCGCGTTCCAGACGATCCAGGTCTCGACGGTGGTCGCGGCGCACTGGACGTCGCCCGACGCGATCGCGAGGTGGCGGTCCTTCTGCGGGATCTTCTTGAGCGACACGTCGAGGCCGTTCTTCCTGAAGATGCCGGCCTCCTTCGCGAGCGTGAGCGGCGCGAACCCGGTCCACCCGGAGAGCCCGATCGCGACCCTGGTGTCCTGCGCCGCGGCGGGATCGCCGACGGCGAGGCTGGCGGCGAGCGTGAGCGAGAGCGTGAGGGCGTAACGGCGCATGCGGTGCTCCGGGGACGGGAGGGAAACGGGCATCTTCGCCGTGCTCCGTACGGCTGTCAACGCCACGCGCCCCGGGCCGCGGGTTGGCATACAATGCCCGGGCCCGGCGACCGGCCGCGCACCGCCGAAACTCCACGATGACCCCCCATCGCCTGCTCGCGCCCCGCGACTTCCGCCGGATGCCGTGGAAGAACGGCGGGGGGCGTACCGCCGAGATCGCCGCCTGGCCGGCCGGCGAAGGAGCGTTCGCGGGCCGCTGCTCGATCGCCGAGATCGAGCGCGACGGCCCGTTCTCGGCGTGGCCGGGCGTGGACCGCGCCTTCGTGCTTCTCGCGGGCGCGGGCGTCGTGCTCACGCAGCGCGGCGCCGACGTCGAGATCGTCGCGCGCCACGAGACGGTCCGATTCGTCGGCGACGACGCTGCGTCGTGCCGGCTCGTCGCCGGACCGGTGCGCGCCTTCAACCTGATGGTGCGTCGCGACGCCGCGCGGGGCGACGTGGTGATCGCGGACGGCGCGCCGGCGGTCGCGGGTCCTCTCCGGTTCGGCGTCTGCTACGCGGCGCAAGGGGCGAGCGAGTGCCTGCTGCCGGGCGCCGCGCCGATTGCGGTCGCGCAGGGCCACGCGCTCGTCGTCGACGGCGGCGAGGGGACGGCGAGGATGCGCGTGAATCCGATCGACGCGGGCGCGGTGGCGATCGTGGCCGCGATCGACGCGCGGGGCGGGGCTTCACGATGACGAAGCGGCTGCACGCGGAGTGGGCGCTGCTGCCGTCGGGCTGGGCGCGCGACGTCGCCGTGGCGATCGGCGACGACGGCGTGATCGAGAGCGTCGCGCCCGCCTCGCCGCGCGAGGGGGCCGAGGCCGCCGGGGGGCCTCTCGTCCCGGCGATGCCGAACCTGCATTCGCACGCGTTCCAGCGCGCGGTCGCCGGTCGGACCGGGCACGCGGGAACGTCGGGCGAGGACAGCTTCTGGTCCTGGCGGCAGGCGATGTACGCGTTCCTCGAGCGCCTCGATCCCGACGCGTTCGAGGCGATCGCGGCGCAGACGTACGTCGAGATGGCGAAGGCGGGCTACGGAGCGGTCGCCGAGTTCCACTACGTGCACCACGACCCCGCCGGCCATCCGTACGCGGACCGCGCCGAGATGGCGCGGCGGATCCTCGCCGCGGCGCGCACGGGCGGCGTCCCGCTCACGCTGCTGCCCGTCTATTACGCGCACGGGGGGTTCGACGGCGAGCCGCCGTCGCCCGCGCAGCGCCGCTTCGTGATGTCGACCGACGAATTCGCGGCGCTCGGCGAATCGCTGCGGTCCGACGCGCGCGCGCAGTCGGCGGTGCTGGGCGTCGCGCCGCACAGCCTGCGGGCCGTGACGCCGGCCGAGCTCGGGCGCGTGCTCGCCGCCGCGCCGCAGGGCGCGCCGGTGCACATCCACGTCGCGGAACAGACGCGCGAGGTCGAGCAGTGCGTCGCGTGGTCGGGACGCCGCCCGGTCGAGTGGCTGATCGAGCATCAGGGCGTGGACGCGCGCTGGTGCCTCGTGCACGCGACGCACATGGTCGAGCGCGAGGTCCATGCGCTCGCGGCGAGCGGCGCCGTCGCGGGGCTCGCGCCGACGACCGAGGCGGATCTCGGCGACGGGACGTTCGCGGGCGTCGCGTACGCGGCGGCCGGCGGACGCTGGGGCGTCGGGAGCGATTCGAACGCGATCGTCGACCCGTTCGCCGAGCTCCGCCAGCTCGAGTACTCGCAGCGGCTCTTCTGGCGCAGGCGCAATCTGATGGACCACGGCGGCGACGCGTCGATCGGCACGGCGATGTGGCTCGCGGCGGCCCGCGCCGGCGCGCAGGCGTGCGGGCGCCCGACCGGCGCGATCGAGACCGGCGCGCACGCGGACCTCGTCGTGCTCGACGGCGACGATCCGGCGCTCGTCGGCCACCCGGGCGTCACCGCGCTCGACGCCGCGATCTTCGGCCCCTGCCGCCGTCCGGTGCGTCACGCGATGCTCGCGGGGCGCTGGGTCGTCCGCGACGGTCGCCACCGCGACGAGGAGGCCGTGCTCGACGGCTACCGGCGGGCGATCGCGCGCATCGCGAACGGCGTGAAGTGAGCCTGCCCGCGCGCTTCGACGTCCTGTGCACCGGGCTCCATCTCGCGACGCTCGACGGCGAGGGCTGGGGCGTCGTGCGCGACGGCGCGATCGGCGTCGTCGGCGACACGATCGCCTGGGTGGGCGCGGAGCGCGACCGCCCGCGCGACGTCGCCGCGACGTGGTCGCGCGACTTCGGCGGCGCGTGGGCGACGCCGGGGCTCGTCGACTGCCACACGCACCTCGTCTACGCGGGCCATCGCGCGGGCGAGTTCGAGCGGCGCCTGCGCGGCGCGACCTACGCCGAGATCGCGCGCGAGGGCGGCGGGATCCTGTCGACGGTGCGGGCGACGCGCGCGGCCGACGCGGGCGCGCTCGCGGAGGCGAGCCGCCCGCGCCTGGCGGCGATCGCGGCCGAAGGCGCGACGACGGTCGAGATCAAGTCCGGGTACGGGCTCGAGCGCGAGGCTGAGCTGAAGCAGCTCGCCGTCGCGCGCTCGCTCGGGCGCGAGCTCGGCGTCGACGTGCGCACGACGCTGCTCGCCGCGCACGCGGTGCCGCCGGAGTTCGCGGGCCGTCCCGACGCGTGGATCGACGCGGTGTGCGCGGACATCGTCCCGGCGGCGGCGCGCTCGGGGCTCGCCGACGCGGTCGACGCGTTCTGCGACACGATCGGCTTCACGCGCGACGAGACGCGGCGCGTGTTCGAGGCGGCGCGCGCGCACGGCCTGCCGGTGAAGCTGCACGCCGAGCAACTGTCCGACCAGGACGGCGCGGCGCTCGCGGCCGAGTACGGCGCGCTGTCCGCCGACCACCTCGAGTGGCTCTCGCCGCGCGGCATCGAGGCGATGGCCGGGGCGGGCACGGTCGCCGTGCTGCTGCCCGGCGCCTACTATGCGCTGCGCGAGACGCGCCTGCCTCCGATCGACGCGCTACGCGCGCGCGGCGTCCCGATGGCGGTGGCGACCGACTGCAATCCGGGGTCGTCGCCCACGACGTCGCCGCTGCTGATGCTCAACATGGCGTGCACGCTGTTCCGGCTGACGCCGCCCGAGGCGCTCCGCGGCATGACGCACGTCGCGGCGCGCGCGCTCGGCCTCGCCGACCGGGGCCGGCTGCGCGCGGGGCTGCGCGCGGACGTCGCCGTCTACGCGATCGACGAGCCGGCCGAGCTCGCGTGGCGGTTCGGCGGCAATCCGTGCCTCGGCGCGCTGCGCGCCGGCGTGCCGCACTTCGGGAGCGGGCAATGAGACTCTGGGAGCTCCAGCGCGGCGACTCGCCGCTGGTGATCGACGTTCCGCACGCCGGCACCCACGTTCCCGACGCGATCGCCGCGCGCCTGACCGGCGAGGCGCGGGACCTGCCCGACACCGACTGGCACGTCGAGAAGCTCTACGCGTTCGCGCATCGCGCCGGGGCGACGCTGATGGTCGCCACGCATTCGCGCTACGTCGTCGACCTGAACCGCGATCCGGCCGGCGTCGCGCTCTACGCGGGGGCGGACAACACCGAGCTCGTACCGACGAGCACGTTCGACAGCGTGGCCGTCTGGCGCGCCGGCGCCGAACCCGACGCGCGGGAGGTCGACGAGCGGGTCCGGACGTACTTCACGCCGTACCACGACGCGCTCGCCGGCGAGATCGAGCGCGTGCGCGCGCGCCACGGCCACGCGGTGCTGCTCGACGGGCACTCGATCCGCTCGCAGGTGCCGCGGTTCTTCGCCGGCCGGCTGCCGGACTTCAACCTCGGCACGGCGGGCGGCGCGAGCGCGGATCCCGCGCTCGAGCGTCTCGCGGCCGGCGTCCTCGGCGCGAGCGCGCCGTTCACGTCGATCGTCAACGGCCGCTTCAAGGGCGGCTGGATCACGAGGCGCCACGGCCGCCCCGGCGCGGGCGTGCACGCGCTGCAGCTCGAGATGGCCCAGTCCGCCTACATGGACGAGGCGCCGCCGTACCGCTTCGACGCCGCGCGCGCGGAGCCGCTCGTCGGCGTGCTGCGCGGCCTCGTCGACGCGCTCGGCGGCTGGCGCCCGGAACGCGCCGCGTGAAGCGGCTCTTCAGCGCGCACACGCGCGTCGACGCATGGCTGCTGCGCGACCGGCTCGCGCACGCGGGCATCGACGCGCACGTGTTCAACGAGCACATGCAGTCGATCGTCGGCGACGTGCCGCCCGACGTCGCCGGACCCCAGCTGTGGGTGGACGACGAGGATCTCGCGCGCGCCCGCGAGGCGCTGGCGTCGTTCCTCGCCGAACGGGAGCGCGAGGGCGACGTCGCCTGCGCGCACTGCGGCGAGGTGAACCCGGCGACGTTCGAGCTCTGCTGGAAGTGCGGAGGGGCGCTCTGAGGGTATCGGCCGGAAGGCCGATCCAGGCGGCGTGGCGCGGGGCGGCGGGTCGGGGTTCAGCCCGACGATCTCTCGTCCAGCAGCGCACGTGCGCGCTCGGCCGCGGCCGCGGACGGGGCGGGCGCGCCTTCGTCGCCCGCCGCCTCCTGCCGGCGGCGCCGGCGCACGATCGCGAGCCACGCGGCGACCCCGCCTCCCAGCAGCAGGAACGGCCCGAACCAGAGGAGCCACGTCGACTCCCTGACCGGCGGCTTGTAGAGAACGAAGTCGCCGTAGCGCGCGACGAGGAATTCGCGGATCTCGGCGTCCGACTTGCCCGACACCGCGAGCGCGCGCACCTCGCGGCGCAGGTCCTCGGCGAGCGGCGCATTCGAGTCCGCGAGCGTCTGGTTCTGGCAGACGAGGCAGCGCAGGTCGGCCTCGAGCCGCTTCAGGCGCGCCTCGAACGCCTGGTCGGTCGCGGGCTGCGCGAGCGCGGCCCCCGCGGCGAGCGCCAGCGCCGCGGCGAGTCGCGAGAGCATCCCCGGGCTCATGATTGCTGGAGCCTGCGGACGAGCGGCAGGATCGTCCGCTGCAGCGCCTCGGTCGACACCGGGCCGATGTGCTTGTAGCGGATCACGCCGCCCTTGTCGACGACGAAGGTCTCGGGCACGCCGTAGACGCCCCAGTCGATGCCGACGCGCCCGTCGGCGTCGACGACCGACAGCGTGTAGGGGTCGCCGTGCTGCTCGAGCCACGCGCGGCCCTCGGCGTCCTTGTCCTTGTAGTTGAGCCCGACGATCGGCACCACTTTCGATTTCGCGAGCTCGACGAGCAGCGGATGCTCGACGCGGCACGAGACGCACCACGACGCCCACACGTTGAGGAGCCACACCTGGCCCTTGAAGTCCGACGTCGCGACGAGCGTCCCCGGGCGGAGGAGATCGGGCAGCGAGAACGCGGGCGCGGGCTTGTCGATGAGCGGCGAGGGCACCTCGCGCGGATCGCGATAGAGGCCGACGAACAGGAAGCCGACGAGGACCGCGAAGATCGCGAGCGGCAGGCCCCACTTGAGCGCCTTCATCGCGCCGCTCCCGTGCTCACGCCCGCGCCGCGGCGAAGGCCGCGCCGACGCGCTCCTTCACCGCGATCCGGTAGCGCCGGTCGGAGATCGCGAGGAAGCCGCCGATCGCCATCATGAGGCAGCCGCCCCAGATCCAGTCGACGAACGGCTTCACGTAGATGCGCACGCCCCATGCGCCCGCGGGCCCGGCCTGCGTCACCGGCTCGCCGAGCGACACGTAGAGGTCGCCGGTGAGCCGCGTGTCGATCGCCGCCTCGGTCATCGGCTGGCCGCTCGCCGCGTAGACGCGCTTCTCGGGCCTGAGCACGTCGACGAGCGCGCCCCCGCGGCGCACCTCGACGGTGCCGGCGAGCGCCCGGTAGTTCGGGCCGGGCCGCTCCTCGACGCCCTTGAACGTGAACGACCAGCCGCCGACCTCGGCGCTCTCGCCGGGAGCGAGGCGCACGTCGCGCTCGACCTCGTAGCCCTTGACCAGCGTGACGCCGACGATGAACACGCCGATGCCGAGGTGGGCGACGAGCATCCCGTACCACGCGGGCGAGTTCGCGCGGAGCTTGCCGGCGAGCGTGGGCTGCGGCGAGCCGCGCAGGCGCTGCGCGACCGCGGCGATCGTCGCCGCGAACACCCACAGCGCGAGGAACAGACCGCCGGCGACGAGCGGCGTCCAGCGGCCGAGCGCGAACGGCAGGACGAGCGCCGCGGCGATCGCGACGCCGAGCGCCCACCGGAGCCGCGTCCACAGGTCCGGCAGCTCGGCGCGCCGCCAGCTCGCGATCGGCCCCACGCCCATCAGGAAGACGAGCGGCGCCATCAGCGGCCCGAACACCGCCTCGAAGTAGGGCGGGCCGACCGAGATCTTGCCCATGTTGAGCGCGTCGAGGAACAGCGGGTAGAGCGTGCCGAGCAGCACGCTCGCCATCGCGACGACGAGCAGGATGTTGTTCGCGAGCAGCATCGATTCGCGGGAGACGGGCGCGAACGACGCGCCGCCGCCGACCGCGCCCGCGCGCGCCGCGTAGAGCGCGAGGGAGCCGCCGATCACGACGACGAGGAAGGCGAGCACGAACACGCCGCGCGACGGATCGGTGGCGAACGCGTGGACCGACGTCAGCACGCCGGAGCGCACGAGGAAGGTGCCGAGCAGCGAGAGCGAGAACGCGAGGATCGCGAGCAGCACCGTCCAGCTCTTGAACGTGCCGCGCTTCTCGGTGACGGCGAGCGAGTGGATGAGCGCGGTGCCGACGAGCCAGGGCATGAACGACGCGTTCTCGACCGGGTCCCAGAACCACCAGCCGCCCCAGCCCAGCTCGTAGTACGCCCACGCGCTGCCGAGCATGATGCCGAGCGTGAGGAAGCACCAGGCGACCGTCGTCCACGGGCGCGACCAGCGCGCCCACGTCGCGTCGAGGCGCCCGCCGAGGAGCGCCGCGATCGAGAACGCGAACGCGACCGAGAAGCCGACGTAGCCCATGTAGAGCAGCGGCGGGTGCATCACCATCCCCGGGTCCTGCAGGAGCGGGTTCAGGTCGCGGCCCTCGGGCGCCGGCGGCACGAGGCGCTCGAACGGGTTCGACGTGAACAGCAGGAACGCGAGGAAACCGACGGCGACCAGCCCCATCACGGCGAGCACGCGCGCGAGCATCGGCGCCGGCAGATTGGAGGAACGCAGCGCGACCGCGCACGACCAGCCGCTCAGCATCAGCGCCCAGAGGAGCAGCGAGCCCTCGTGCGAGCCCCAGGAGGCGGCGAGCTTGTAGTGCGCGGGCAGCGCCGAGAACGAGTTCTGCGCGACGTTGACGACCGAGAAATCGCTCGCGAGGAAGCTCGCGGCGAGGCAGCCGAACGCGAGCGCCACGAGCGCGAACTGGGTGATCGCGGCCGGCCGCGCGAACGCCATCAGCGTGGCGTCGCGCCGCGCGGCGCCGACCAGCGGGACGATGCCCTGCGCGGCGGCGACGAGCAGCGCGAGGATCAGGGCGAGGTGTCCGAGCTCGGGAATCATCGTGCGCGTCCTTCGTGGTTCACTTCGACGACTTCATCTGCCCGCCCTTGTGCGCCTGATCGATCGCGGCGGCGGCCTCGGGCGGCATGTAGTTCTCGTCGTGCTTCGCGAGCACCTCGGTCGCGGTGAACACGCCGTCGGGCCCGAGCGCCCCCTGCGCGACGACGCCCTTGCCTTCCTTGAAGAGATCGGGCAGGAGGCCCGTGTAGCGCACCGTCACGTGCTGCGCGGTGTCGGTGACCACGAACTCGACGGTGAGCGAATCCTGCTGGCGCTTCAGGCTTCCGTTCTCGACCATGCCGCCGATCCGGAACGGGCGGCCGACCGGCGCCTCCTTCGAGAGCACCTGCGAGGGCGAGTAGAAGAACACGAGGTTCGACTGGAACGCGTTCAGCACGAGGCCCACGGCGACGGCGAGCGCGGCGAGTCCGGCGGCGATCCAGGCGAAGCGGCGGTGGCGGGCTTTCATCGTGCGGTCTCCATGCGGGCGGGCGCGGGCTCGACGTCCGCATCGCGGGCCTGCGCGAGCGCGCGCCGCATCCTCGCCCGGATCGCGAGGAGCTCGACCGCGATCGCGACCGCGCACGCTCCGTAGGACATCCAGACGTACCAGCCGTAGCCGCCCAGCGAGAGCAGGTCCGCCATCACGCGCCCCTCACCTCGGGCAGCGCGGCGATCCACGCCGAACCGCGCTCGCGCTCCATGATGATCGCCCGCGCGCGCCACAGCGCGGCGGCGATGCACCAGGCCCACGCGGCGAACGTCATCACGAGCATCGCGGCGAGCATCAGGCTCGCCATCTTCGGCGCGGCGGTGAGGCTCACCGACGCGCCCTGGTGCAGCGTGTTCCACCAGCGCACCGAGAAGTAGATGATCGGCACGTTGACGGCGCCGACGAGCGTCAGCACCGCGACCGCGCGGTCGGCGCGGCGCGGCTCGTCGATCGCGCCGCGCAGCGCGATCACGCCCATGTAGAGGAACAGCAGGATCAGCGTCGAGGTCATGCGCGCGTCCCACGCCCAGTAGGTGCCCCAGGTGGGGCGCCCCCAGAACGCGCCGGTCCACAGCGCGAGCGCGGCCATCAGCGCGCCGGTGGGCGCGAGCGCCTGCGCCATCATCGCGGAGAGCCGCGCGTTGAACGCGAGCGCGAGCGCGCTCCAGAACGCCATCACCAGGTAGACGAACATCGCCATCCACGCGGTCGGCACGTGCACGAAGATGATCCGGTAGGCCTCGCCTTGCGTGGCGTCGGTCGGCGCGAGGCCGAATCCGATCCAGAGCCCGGCCGCCGCGAGAACGGCGGCGATCGCGGCCGACCACGGCGCGACGCGGCCGGCGAGCGGGTAGAACGTCGCGGGCGAAGCGTAGCGGTACCAGTTGATCGCCATGGGATGAGAGTCAGTCGAGCGCGATGCGCACTGCCGCCGCCGCGGCGAACGGGCTTCCCAGCGCCGCCGCGATCAGCCCCGCCCCGAGCAGCGACAGGTTCGCGTCGGCCGCGACGCCCGCGCGGACGGCGTCGACCGCGCCCGCGCCGAAGATCAGCACCGGCACGTAGAGCGGCAGCACGAGCAGCGCGACGAGCCCGCCCGCGCCGCGCAGGCCCAGCGTCAGCGCCGCGCCGATCGCCCCGAGCAGCGACAGGATCGGCGTCCCGAGCGCGAGGCCGGCGACCAGGACGCCGATCGCCGGGCCGTCGAGTCCGTACTGCAGCGCGGCCAGCGGCGCGAGCACCACGACCGGCAACCCCGTCGTCAGCCAGTGCGCGAGTATCTTACCCGACACGATCGCCGGCAGCGGCCAGGGAGACAACGCCATCTGCTCGAGCGTGCCGTCGGCTTGATCGAGCGCAAACATCCGCGGCAGCGACAGGAGCGACGCGAGCAGCGCCGCGACCCACAGCACGCCGGGGCCCATCGTCGCGAGCAGCGTGCGTTCGGGCGTCGTCGCGAGCGGGAAGAGCGTCACCACGATCGCATAGAACATGAGCTGGACCGCGAGTTCCGAGCGCGTCCGGAACGCGAGCCTCAAGTCGCGCGACAGCGCCCAGGCGAGCCCGGGGAACGCGCCCTCCGGCTCGCCCGCGTCGTCCCGGTCGGGTGCGCCGGCGGCCATCAGTCGAGCGAGAGCGCCCGGGCGCGCTCCGCGGGCAGCCCGAGCGGGGCGTGCGTCGCGGCGACGGCGAGCCCCCCGCCGGCCAGGTGGGCGGCGACCAGGTCGGCCAGCAGCGCCGCGCCGGCGGCGTCCAGCGCGGTCACCGGCTCGTCGAGGATCCAGACGCGGCGGCGGGAGAGGGCGAGCCGCGCGAGCCCGATCCGGCGGCGCTGTCCCTGCGAGAGCACGCGGGCGGGCAGCGACCGGCGCGACGAGAGCGCGACGCGCTCGAGGGCGGCGTCGAGCTCCGCGCCGGTCGCCCTCGCCCCGGCGAGCGCGACGAGCGAGGCCAGGTTCTCGCGGGCCGTGTACTCGTCCTTGAGCGCGAGCGCGTGGCCGGCGAACGTGACCGAGGAGCGGAGCCTGGGCGAGAACGGCGCGACGGGCTCGCCGTCGAGGCGGATCTCGCCCGCCTCGGGGAGCGTGAAGCCCGCGAGCATGCGCAGGAGCGTCGTCTTGCCGCGCCCGTTCGCCCCGGTCACGACGAGCGCGCTGCCCGCGTCGACGCGAAAGCGCAGGCCCGCGAACAGGCGCGCGGTGCCGCGTCGCGCGGCGAGGTCGTGCGCTTCGAGCATGGAGTCGTCGGGGGAAGTCGGCGCCCGTCGGGCGGGGAGGGCCGGGCGATCGGCCGCAGGAACCGCGAATTATAGCGGCCGGCCGGCGCCCTCCCCGGCAGACGGGCGGGCGCGCCACGGCTATCATCCGGATTGCCGGCGATCGGCCGGCCAGGAGCCCGGCCCCGCCACCCGTCCATGACGTCCCGTCCCGCCTGCCTCGCCCGGCTCCCGGGGACGCGCGCCGTCCTGACCGCGGTCGTCGCGGTCCTCGTCGCCGTGATCGCGTGGGGGGCGCCCGCGCCCGCCGGTGCGCAATCGGGCGGCCTCGGGGCCAGCTTGGACTTCTCGCCCGCGACGATCGCGTCGGGCAAGCCCACGCTGCTCAGGGTCCGGCTGAAGAACCAGGCGGTCGAAGCCACGATCGCGGGCATCGCGTACGACGTCGTCTTCCCGGCCGGCATGCGGTTCCTCGGCACCGTCGACACGAACCAGTGCGGCGGGACGCTCGCGCCCTCCGCGGGCGGTTACCAGTTCCGCGGCGGCTCGCTCGGCTACAACGTCAACTGCTCGGTCGACACCGTCGTCACGGTCGACACCGACGCCAGGATCACGGTGACGCTCGCCGTGGGCCCGATCACCTCGCGCAACGGCGGCAGCGTGAAGAGCGTCGAGGCGACGCTCACGGTGCTGGGCGGCATTCCGCCGAAGATCACGTCGCCGCCGCTGCCCCCGCAGGGGCTCCTCGGCATCGAATACATGCACCAGGTCACGGTGACCGGCACCGCGCCGGTCGTCGTGACGGCCGAGGGGCTTCCGCCGGGACTGCGCTACGACGACTCGACGCGGCGCGTCGACGGCACGCCGACGCTCGCGGGCGTCTACACGGTGACGCTGCGCGCGACCAACGGCGTCGCGCCGCCGGACGCCCAGGTTTCGATCGTCGAGATCCGCAACCCGCCGCTGCGGATCGTCACGCCGCCGCCGCTCTCGCCGAAGCCGCTCGTGATCGGGGAGACAGCGGCGTTCCAGCTCGACGCGACCGGCGGGCTCAGGCCCTACCGCTGGGACATCGCGGAGGGCGCGCTGCCGACGGGGCTCTCGCTCGACGCCGAGGGCAGGATCGCCGGCACGCCGACGGTGCCCGGCACCTGGACCTTCGTCGCGCGCGTGCGCGACGTCCTGAACCAGGTGGACGCGCGCATCTACGAGCTGACCGCGGCGAAGATCTCGACGACCGTCAGGCTGGGGCTCTCGCCCAACCCGGCCGTATCCGGCCAGATCGTCACGGTGTCCGCGACGGTCGTGCCCGCGAGCGGCGCGGCGCCGGGCGGGACGCTCGACGCGTGGGTGGCCGGGCCGGGCACGCGCTGCCCCGGCGAGTTCGAGCCCGTCACGGGCGATCCGGTGACGACGAACACGAAGTCCGCCGCACTCGCCGGCGGGGCCGCGCAACTCGACTTCGCCGGCCTGTCGATCGGCCGGTTCCGCGTCTGCGCGCGCTACCGCGGCGACGCGACTCACGATCCGGCGACGCTGGGCCCGGTCGACCTCTTCGTCATCAAGGGCGTACTGCTGCCGTCGCCCACGGTCGCGCTCGACGTGCCGCCGCGCGTCGCGACCGGCGCGACGATCGACGGGCGCGTCCTGGTCGACGCCGCGGGCGCGTCGTCGCGGCCGGGCGGCACGGTGCGCGTGCGCGCGGGCGCCCGCGACCTGGGCGAGATCCCGATCGTCGATGGCGCGGCCGCGTTCTCGGTCGCGGCGCCCGACGCGCCCGGTCTGATCGCGGTGACGGCGGCCTACGCGGGTGACGCCGCGTTCTCGCCGGCGGTGTCGCCTCCCGCGTACGTGGCGGTGGCGAAGACGATCGTCGTGGAGCCGGTGCCCGCGACGGGGGACGCCGCGATCGCGCTGCTCGCGTTGCTGGTCGCGTTCGCGGGCGTCGCGCGGCTGCGTCGCCCTGGCTAGAGCCTCGTCCGGAACGTGATCGAGGGGCCGTCGGCGCAGCGCCTCGCGAAAGCGCTCGCCGGGGCGCCGCGTTGGGCGATCGGGCTCGCGATCGTCGCGGCGGCCGCGCTCGTCGCGCTCGCCGGCGTCGAGCGCGTGCCCTTCGTCGCGAAGCTCGAGGCGATGGCCTACGACGCGCGGCTCGCGCTCGCGCCGCCGCGCGCGCCCGATCCGCAGGTCGCGATCGTCGACATCGACGAGGCGAGTCTCCGGCGCGTCGGGCGCTGGCCCTGGCCGCGCGACACGATGGCGCGCCTCACCTCGACGCTGTTCGAGCGGCACCAGGCGCGCCTCGTCGCCTACGACGTGCTGTTCCCGGAAGCGGACCTCTCCGGCAACGCGGCGGCGCTGGGCGAGCTCGCGCGCCGGGCGCTGCGCGACACGCCCGAGGCGCGCGCCGCGCTCGCCGAGCTCGAATCGCGCGCCGACCACGACGGGCAGTTCGCGACCGCGCTCTCCGGGCGGCCGACCGTGCTCGCGTTCGGGTTCACCGCGAGCGCGCAGGCGGCGGGGATGCTGCCCGCGCCGGCGTTCACGCAGGCCGACCTCGCGGGACGCGCGATCCCGATCGCGCCGGAGTCCGGCTACACCGCGAATCTGCCCGCGCTGCAGCGCGCGGCGGCGGCCGCGGGGCACCTCGACCCGGCGTTCGACGCGGACGGGCTCGTGCGTCGCGTGCCGATGGTGAAGCGTTACCGCGACGGCTACTACCCGGCGCTCGCGCTCGCGGCGGCGGCGCTTGCCGTCGAGGCGAAGGCGATCCGGCCGGTGTTCGACGCGAACGGCGACCTCGAGGCGCTCGATGCCGGGGGCTTGCGCGTGCCGGTCGCGCGCGACGGCACCGCGCTCGTGCCCTATCGCGGGCCGCCGGGATCCTACCGCTCGTACGCGGCGGCCGACATCCTCGACGGACGCGTCGCTCCCGACGCGTTCGCGGGCGCCATCGTGCTCGTCGGCACGTCCGCGAAGGGGCTGCAGGACCTGCGGTCGGCGCCGCCGGCGCCGGACTTTCCCGGCGTCGAGATCCACGCGAGCCTCGTGTCGGGCATGCTCGACGGCGAGATGCTGAGCGTGCCCGCGGGCGCGCGCGAGATCGCCGCGCTGATCGCGCTCGTCGCGGGGCTCGTGGCCGTGTTCGCGCTGCCATGGCGGCGGCCCATCGCGGGCGTCGCCGGGATTCTCGCGCTCGTCGCGGCGGTCGCCGGCATCGCGTGGTACTTCTGGTCGCGCCAGCGCGCCGTCGTCGGCGTCGCGCCGGCGCTGTTGATGCTGTCGCTCCTCCTGATCGGCAACCTGCTGTGGGGCTTCCTGCGCGAGGCGCGCGAGACGCGCGCGCTCGCCGACATGTTCGGAGAATACGTGCCGCCCGAGCGCGTGGCCCGGATGCGCGCGAGCGGGCAGCGCTTCTCGCTCGAAGGCGAGAGCCGCGAGATGACCGTGCTCTTCTCCGACATCCGCGACTTCACCACGCACTCGGAACGGCTGACGCCGCGCGACCTGTCGGCGCTCCTGAACGACTACCTGTCGTCGATGACCTCGGCGATCCACGCCGGGCGCGGCACCGTCGACAAGTACGTCGGCGACGCGATCATGGCGTTCTGGGGCGCGCCGGTCGCGAACGCCGCGCACGCGGCCGACGCGGTGCGCGCGGCGCTCGCGATGCAGCGGGCGATGCCGGCGATCCGCGACGCGTACCGCGCGCGCGGCTGGCCGGCGATCGCGATGGGCGTGGGCGTCAACACCGGCACGATGAGCGTCGGCGACATGGGCTCGCGGTTCCGCAAGGCCTACACGGTGCTGGGCGACGCGGTGAACCTCGCCTCGCGCCTCGAGGGGCTCACGAAGGTCTACGGCGTGCCGGTCCTGTGCGGCGAGGCGACGCGCGCGGCGGCGGTCGGGTTCGTCTGGCGCGAGGTCGATCGCGTGCGCGTGAAGGGCCGCGCGGGCCCGGTGGCGATCTTCGAGCCGCTGGCGCAGGCCGGCGACGACGCGGCGCAGGCGCGCGCCGCGCGCTGGGAGGCGGCGCTCGCCCTCTACCGCGCGCGGCGGTTCGACGAGGCGCGCGCCGCGTTCGACGCGACCGGCGAGGACGCGTCCGACCACGCGCTCGCGACGCTCTTTCGCACGCGCTGCCTGGCGTTCGCCGCCGCACCGCCGCCCGCCGACTGGGACGGCGCGTGGAACTTCATGGAAAAGTAACCCCGGGAACGTGGATCGATCCACGTTCCGGGGGAGGGGGCGGGGGCGGGGGGGTCAGCAGGCGCCGGGTGCGGCGCAGCGCCGGTAGCCGGCGACGCCCTCGATCACGCCGTTGCGCGTGTTGAAGTAGTAGTCGAGGCCGAGCCCGGTGCCGCCGGGACCCGCGAGGAAGCCGGCGAAGTTGCCGGCGACGATCGGCTGGCACGCCGAGCCCGTGCAGGTCGCGGTCGCGCCGGCGCCGCCGGTCGAGAAGAGCGGCCCGAGCAGGCTCGCGGTGCCGCCCATCGTGTAGGTCGCGTTGTTGAAGCCGACCTGCAGACTGTTGAGCGTCACCTGCGCGATCGTGAAGTTGACGGCGACGCGTCCGCCCGAGACGAGGTTGCCGACCTCGCCGGTTGCCGAATCGGTGGGCCGCGTGCCGCCGACGGGCGCGTACTCGACGATGCCGGCGGTCGGCAGTTCGCTCGCTACGACGCCGTAGATGTAGTGCAGGTTGCCGCCGTCGTTGCGGACGACCGCGCCGTTGGGCAGTTGCTGCGCGATCGTCGAGCCCGGGCCTTCCCAGCGCCCCCAGTTGAGCGCCGCGCCGCCCGACGGGTTCGACCCGGTGTCGACGATGCTCGCGGTGCCGACGCTCGCGACGAGCGTCCCGGTGTTGATCGCGACGAGCCTGCCCGCCGGATCGAGCTGCGCGTGATCCGGGCCGAGGTTCACCGCGAACTCGAGCGTCGCCTCGTCGGAGCCTACGATCGCGACCACCGGCGTCGCGAACGGCTCGAGTTGCGCCCGGTCCTGCGTCGACTGGTAGGCGAACGCGAACCCGACGAAATTCCACGGCTGGTTCAGGAAGTCGAACGGGATCTCGGGCACCTTGCGGAAGCCCGTGTCGGCGGGTGCGGTCGCGGCCGCGACCTGCTTCCCGACGAGCCTGCTCGACAGGAACGCCGGCGGCGCGATCAGGCGCGCGGGCACGCCGCCGTCCGGCACGACGAAGAACTCGCGCGCGCCGAACGTCGCCGACGCGGCCGGCGTGATCGCGATCACGGCGCCGTCGTAGACGCCGCCGTAGAGGCCGGGCGTCGCGGGCGGCTCGCCGGGCGACTCGCGGCACTGGCCGGGCTCGCAGACCTCGAGCTGGAAGTGGGTGCCGCGGATGCCGATCGACGCCTGCGTCGTCAGCACCTGGTAGGTGTCGCGGTCGATCTGGCCGATCCGGCCGGTGACGGTGCGAAAGCCGCCCCGGACGAGCCGGAACACTGCACGCTCGCTGCCGTCGGGCCGGCCGGCGAACGCGTAGGCCTCGATCCTGAACTCGGTGCCCGGCTTGATCGCGACGAGCGCGTCGTCCGAGAAGCGGATCTGCGCGTGTCCGTCCGCGCCGGTGACGATCGCGTCGCCGACGCCGACGGTCGCGCCCGCCGCGAGGCGCACGCGTTCGGCTCCGCGCACGGCCGCGACGTCGCCCACCGCGAGCACGACGCGGCCCGCCTGCGCGAGCGCAACGCCCGACGCGAGCGCCGCCGCGAGCGCGGCGAGCCATGCGAACGCGAACCGGAGGCGGGGAGGGGCGCGGCGTGCGTTCATCGGGACCCCGTCACTTGAAGTCGTAGCGGACCTTCGCCGCGACGACGTAGCGGTCGTACTGGTAGAGCGCGATGTTCGAGTCGTTCTGGAAGTACTGCGCCTCGAGCCGCCCCGACAGCTGCCGCGTGAAGAAATACATGGCGCCGACGCTCGCGACGTAGTTGTCGTCGCGGCGCGAGAGCCCGAGCAGCGGGATCGGCCCCAGGTAGTCGCTGCGCACGAACGATGCCGCGGCGTTCAGCGCCCACTGCGGCGCCGGCGAGAGCGTCAGGTCCGCCGAGACGCCGAACAGGTTGCGGCCGAGGTCGGGCCGGTCGTTGCGGTTGTCCTCGCGCCCGCCGATCGCCGCGAGGTTCAGCACCGGCTGCCACGCCACCGGCCAGATGCGGCGCGCGGACACGCCCACCGAGTAGAACTCGCTGTCGCGCACGCTGTTGGCGCCGCTGTAGTCGAGCCAGCTCACCTGCGGCACGACGCTCACGGTCGTGAAGTCGCCGAGCGCGTAGCGCCACTCGAACGACACGCCATTCGAATGGCGGTAGCGGTCGCCGCCGACCGCGAGCTCGCCGTAGGTGTAGGTGCCGTAGATCGCATGACGGCCCATCTGGCGGCTCGCGCCCAGCGTCGCCGCGCCCTGCACGATGTTGAAGTCGCTCGCGCCCGAATTGAACTGGCCGTTCGCGACCAGCCCGCCGTAGATGCTGACGCCCGGCGCGACCGGGTGGCTCATCTGCACGCTGCCCGCGAGCCAGCCGAACGCGGCGCCCTGTTCGACGCCGAAGCTCGCGACCGTGACCGTCCCGAGCACCGGCAGCGCGATGTCGGCCTGCGCGACGCCCGCGTTGACGTTGCTGTCGTAGCCGGCGCCCGCCTCGACGAAGCCCCAGACGCGCGTCCGGTACTGCCCTTCGCGCGCGGTCAGCGCCTCGAGGTAGCGGTCGATGCCCGCGCGCACGTCGGCCGGCGGCTCGGTCGAGCGCACCGATTCGAATTCGCGGCGCGACGCCGCGTCGTCGCCGGCGTAGAAGTAGGCGCGCGCGAGCTCGAGCCGCGCGCGCACGTCGTCGGGAAAGCGCAGCACGTAGCGCTCGAGCGCGAGCACGCCTTCGCCGGCGCGTCCGACGTCGACCGCGGCCACGCCGCACCAGAGGTCGGCGCGCGGATGCTCGATGCGGTCGACCTCGGCGCAGGTCGCCCACGCGAGGTCGGAGCGCCCGCCTTCGACCTGGCGGCGGATCTCGTCGAGGAAGGGGACCTGGGCGACCGCGCCGACCGCGACGAGGCTCGCCGTGAGAGCGGCGACGGCGGCGAGGCGGCGGTGGCGTGGGGGCGTCATGGAAGGACGCGGAAAGGCGCGGCGATCATAGCACGCGCCCCCTCGCGGTCCGCGTGCCCCGCGGGACGTCGCGGACGCTACGGCACCACGCGATCGATCGTGATCCGCAGCCCGGTCGCCCCCGGCGCCACGGTGGCGCTCGCGCCCGCCAGATCGCCGGAGACCGGGGTCGCGCCGCCGCTCGCGGAGACGCGCGCCTCGACGACGACCTCGCGCGCGCCCGACAGGGTCGCGCCGGGCGCCATCGACATCGAGTCGTCGAGCACGAATTCGAGCGGCAGCTCGCGCGCGGTGCGCCGCAGGATCGCGAGCGGCACGCGCGGGCCCTGCGCGGCGCGCGCGTAGACGAACAGCGTCGCGCCGGGCGGCACGCGGGAGGCGAGCGAAGGCGCGACCTCGACGCGACCCGCGATGCGGCTCGCGCCGGGGGCCGCGGGCGCGGCGGACGGCGCCCCGCGCGCGGCCGGCTGCGGCGCGGGCGCGGGGGTGGCGACGGGAGCGCCGCCCAGCTGCTCGATCGTCGCCTGGATGCCGCGCGCGTCCTCGCTGCCCGGCGGCACGATCGCGAGCAGCGCCTGCCAGTAGCCGATCGCGGCCTTGTTGTCGCCGCGGTCCATCGCCGCCGACGCGGCCAGCGCGAGCGACTTCGGGTGTTGCGGGTCGACCGCGAGCGCCTGGTGGATGATCTCGGTGGGGCGACCCTCGAGCCGGCGGCCCTGGGCCATCGCGAGCGCGTCGGCCCAGTCGGCCAGCACGTCCGCGTTGTTCGGCAGCCGCTTCGCCGCCTCCGCGTAGGCGTCCGCCGACTCCTGGTAGCGCTGCAGCGCCGACCACGAGCGGCCGAGCAGGAGCCATCCCTGCGGATCGGACGGATCGGCCTTCATGCGCTGTGCGAGCCGCTCGACCATCGAGACGATCTCGGCGTCGGTCATCCGCTGCTTCGGGGCGGTGGCGTCGAGCGCCCGCGGGTTGCCGAGCGCGAGGTACGCGACGAGCGCCGCCGCGGGCACGATCGCGACGATGACGATGGCGACGATCCACGGAGCGCGGCCCTGCGCGGCCGGGGCGGGCGCGGGGGCGGCCGAAAGCTCGGCACCCAGCCGGGCGACGATCTCGCGCTCGGTCGCGTCGCGCTCGTCGGTCGTGATCGCGCCGACGGCGAGGTCGTCGGCGAGCTGGCGCTTCTGGTCGCGGTAGATCGCCGCCGCGGAGTCCTCGTCGCCGGGCCCCTGCCGGCGCGCGCGCGAGCGCATCAGCGGCGCGACCAGCGCCGCGAGCGTCGCGAGGACGAGGATGAGCGCGAGCGCCCAGAAAGTCGTGCTGGTCGGCATGGATCGGCCCGGGGGCAGGGCGGCGCACGGCCGCGCCGGGGAGCCGGGATTATAGGCGGGTGGCGACGCGCCGCCGCCCCTCGGTTGCAAATCGCTCTCGCCCCGATACACTGGCCGCGAGTCCCGCCTCCGCGCGGCCCCCCCGCGCTCCGCCGCCATGCCCGACCAGAAATCCTCCATCGAGCTCGCTTCGCTCGAGTACCACCGCCTGCCGACGCCGGGCAAGATCGCGATCGAGCCGACGAAGCAGCTCTCCAACCAGCGCGACCTCGCGCTCGCGTACTCGCCGGGCGTGGCCGCCGCCTGCCGGGAGATCGTCCGCGACCCGACCGAAGCGCGCAATCTCACCTCGCGCGGCAACCTGATCGGCGTCGTCACCAACGGCACCGCGGTGCTGGGACTGGGCGCGATCGGTCCGCTCGCGGGCAAGCCGGTAATGGAAGGCAAGGCGGTGCTGTTCAAGAAGTTCGCCGGCATCGATTGCTTCGACATCGAGCTCGACGAGCGCGACCCCGACAAGCTCGTCGACATGATCTGCGCGCTCGAGCCGACGTTCGGCGGCATCAACCTCGAGGACATCAAGGCGCCCGAGTGCTTCTACATCGAGCGCAAGTGCCGCGAGCGGATGAAGATCCCGGTGTTCCACGACGACCAGCACGGCACCGCGATCATCGTCGGCGCGGCGGTCGTGAACGGCCTGCGCGTGGTCGGGAAATCGTTCGCCGACGTCAAGCTCGTGTGTTCGGGCGCGGGCGCGGCGGCGCTCTCGTGCCTCGACCTGCTCGTGTCGCTCGGCGTGAAGCGCGAGAACGTCTGGGTGTCGGACATCAAGGGCGTCGTGTGGGCCGGGCGCACCGAGGAGATGGACGACAACAAGGCGCGCTACGCGCAGGCCACCGACAAGCGCACGCTGAAGGAGATCCTGCCCGGCGCCGACGTGTTCCTCGGGCTCTCGGCAGGTGGGGTGCTGAAGCCCGAGTGGCTGCCGTCGATGGCGGAGCGGCCGCTGATCCTCGCGCTCGCGAATCCCGAGCCCGAGATCATGCCCGACGTCGCGAAGGCCGCGCGGCCCGACGCGGTGATCGCGACCGGCCGCTCGGACTTCCCGAACCAGGTCAACAACGTGCTGTGCTTCCCGTTCATCTTCCGCGGGGCGCTCGACGTCGGCGCGACGACGATCAACGAGCCGATGAAGCTCGCGGCCGTGCGCGCGATCGCCGATCTCGCGATGGCCGAGCAGTCGGAGGTCGTCGCGCACGCGTACAACCTCGAGAACATCCGCTTCGGCCCCGAGTACCTCATCCCCAAGCCGTTCGATCCGCGCCTGATCGTGCGCATCGCGCCGGCGGTCGCCAGGGCCGCGATGGAGTCCGGCGTCGCGACGCGCCCGGTCGCCGACTTCAGCGCGTACGCGGAGCGTCTCACGACGTTCGTCTACCACTCGGGCCTCCTGATGAAGCCGATCTTCGCGGCGGCCAAGCTCGCGCCGCGCCGGATCGTCTACGCCGAGGGCGAGGACGAGCGCGTGCTGCGCGCCGCGCAGGTCGTCGTCGACGAGGGGCTCGCGCGGCCGGTGCTGGTCGGGCGGCCGACGGTGCTGAAGCCGCGCATCGAGCGGTTCGGGCTGCGCCTGGAGGCGGGCAGGGACTATGACGAGATCAACCCCGAGCAGGACGAGCGCTACCGCGACTACTGGCACGAGTACTACCGGCTGACGGCGCGCAAGGGCGTCTCCGAGGCGTACGCGAAGATCGAGATGCGCCGCCGGCTCACGCTGATCGGGGCGATGATGATCCATCGCGGCGACGCCGACGGCATGATCTGCGGCACGTTCGGCACGCACGCGCTGCACCGGCACTACGTCGACCAGGTGATCGGGCTCAAGCCCGGCGCGAAGATCTACGCGGCGATGAACGCGGTGATGATGACCAACCGCACGGTCTTCATCGCCGACACCTACGTGAACGCCGACCCGACGGCGGACGAGATCGCCGAGATCACCCTGCTCGCCGCCGACGAGATCCGCCGGTTCGGCATCGTCCCGAAGGTCGCGCTGCTCTCGCACTCGAGCTTCGGCACGAGCGACCACCCGTCGGCCGCGAAGATGCGCCGCGCGCTCGGGCTCGTGAGCGCGATGGACCCCGACCTCGAGATCGACGGCGAGATGCACGGCGACGCGGCGCTCTCCGAGGAGGTGCGGATGGCGGCGTTCCCGGGTTCGCGCCTGAAGGGCGAGGCGAACCTGCTCGTGATGCCGACCGTCGACGCCGCGAACATCGCGTTCAACCTGCTCAAGGTCTCCTCCGGCGGCGGCGTGACGCTCGGCCCGATCCTGCTCGGCGTCGCGAAGCCGGTGAACATCCTGACGCCGTCGGCGACCGTGCGCCGGATCGTCAACATGACCGCGCTGACCGTCGTCGACGCGAACATGCAGCGCCAGCAGGCGCTGCTCTGACCTCCACGCACCGTCCCCGTCGGGCTGAAGCCCGACCCACGGGGAAACGCGAGCATTGTGGGTCGGACTTCAGTCCGACGCTTGTTGCGGGGAAGCGCGAGCACTGTAGGTCGGACTTCAGTCCGACGCTTGTTGCGGGGAAGCGCGAGCACTGTAGGTCGGACTTCAGTCCGACGCTTTTTGCGGGGAGGCGCGAGCACTGTGGGTCGGACTTCAGTCCGACGCTTTTTGCGGGGAAGCGCGAGCATTGTGGGTCGGACTTCCGTCCGACGCTTGTTGCGGGGAGGCGCGAGCACTGTGGGTCGGACTTCAGTCCGACGCTTGTTGCGGGGAGGCGCGAGCACTGTGGGTCGGACTTCAGTCCGACGCTTTTTGCCTCGATGGAGCGCCATTTCCCACATAGCGCAAAGATCGTCGGGCCGAAGCCCGACCCACGGGCGAAAGTCGTCGGGCTGAAGCCCTGCCCACAGTGAGGCGCCTGTCTGGTGCACAATGCGCGGGATCGGGCGCCGCGACGGCGCAGCAACGAACGGGAGAACGACGATGATGCAGGGGGGATCGGCAATGCGGCGCGTGCTCGCCGCCGCGCTGTTCGCGTTCGCCGCCGGCGGGATGCCGGGGGGCGCGTCCGCGCAGGACACGAAGATCAAGTTCCAGCTCGACTGGCGTTTCGAGGGGAATGCCGCGCCGTTCCTGCTCGCCAAGGGGAAGGGCTATTTCGCGCAGGAGAAGCTCGACGTCGAGATCGACGCGGGCAGCGGCTCGGGCAACGCGGTCAACCGCGTGGCGTCGGGCGCCTACCAGATGGGTTTCGCCGACCTCGCCGCGCTGATCGAGTTCGTCGGCAACAACCCGACGGCGCCGAACAAGCCGGTCGCGGTGATGATGGTCTACGACGCGACGCCCGCCGCCGTGTTCTCGCTCAGGAAGACGGGCATCAAGTCGCCGGCCGACCTGCAGGGCAAGAAGATGGGCGCGCCGGTGTTCGACGCCGGCCGACGCGCGTTCCCGATCTTCGTGAAGGCGAACAGGCTCGACGCGTCGAAGATCGCGTGGACCTCGATGGACCCGCCGCTGCGCGAGACGATGCTCCTGCGCGGCGACGTCGACGCGATCACCGGCTTCTACTTCACGAGCCTGCTCAACCTGAACCGGGGCGGCGCGAAGGACGAGGACATCGACGTGATGCCCTATCCGCAGTACGGCGTCGACCTCTACAGCAACGCGATCATCGTGTCCGAGCCGTTCCTGAAGGAGAAGCCCGAGGCTGTGCGCGGGTTCCTGCGCGCGATGGCGAAGGGCCTGCGCGACGTGCTGGCCGACCCGGACGCGTCGATCCGTTTCGTGAAGGAGCGCGACGCGCTGATCGACGAGGCGCTCGAGAAGCGTCGGATGCGCCTCGCGATCTCGAGCGCGATCGCGACGCCGACCGCGAAGGCCGACGGCATCGGCGATGTGAGGCCGCAGCGGCTCGCGGACATGGTGACGCAGGTCTCCGCCGCGTTCGAGCTCAAGAACGTGGTGAGGCCCGAGCAGGTCTGGAACGGCGGCTACCTGCCGCCGAAGGCCGACCGGATGGTCTTCCCGAAGTAGCGCCGCGCCGGGCGCTGCGCGAGCGGCGTCCGCGAGGCAGGACATGCGCGTGACGACCCACGCACCGGCGGCGAGCGGCGCCGCGACGCCGTTCGTCGACTTCCGCGGCGTCTGGCTCGCCTACGAGGGCCAGGACGCCTTCGCGGTCGAGGATCTGACGCTCTCGATCGCGGCCGGCGAGTTCGTCGCGATCGTCGGCCCGTCGGGCTGCGGCAAGAGCACGTTCATGAAGCTCGCGACGGGGCTGAAGCCCCCGACGCGCGGCGAGGTCGACGTCGAAGGCGTGCGCCTCACGCGCACGCTCAAGATCGCGGGCATGGCGTTCCAGGCGCCGACGCTGCTGCCCTGGCGCACAACGCTCGACAACGTGCTGCTGCCGCTCGAGATCGTGGAGCCGTACCGCTCGACGTTCAAGCGCGAACGCGAGGCCTACGCGGCGCGCGCGCGCGGACTCCTGAAGACCGTCGGGCTCGACGGCTACGAGGACAAGTACCCGTGGCAGCTCTCGGGCGGCATGCAGCAGCGCGCGTCGATCTGCCGCGCGCTCGTCCACCAGCCGAAGATGCTGCTGCTCGACGAGCCGTTCGGCGCGCTCGACGCGTTCACGCGCGAGGAGCTCTGGTGCGTGCTGCGCGACCTGTGGGCCGAGCGGCGCTTCACGGTGATCCTCGTGACGCACGACCTGCGCGAAGCCGTGTTCCTCGCCGACACCGTCTACGTGATGAGCAAGCGGCCCGGCCGCATCATCGGCCGGCGCGGGATCGACCTCCCCCGCCCGCGCGACCTGGAGGTCACGTACACCGACCACTTCACCGACCTCGTGCACGAGATGCGCGAGCGCATCGGCATGGTCCGCAAGGGGGCCTGACGTGGCCTCGCGCGACAGGCGGCTCGAACAGGCGGCGCCGTGGCTGCTGTCGGCGGCGATCCTCGTCGTCTGGCAGCTCGTCTGCTGGGCGTTCGACATCTCCGACTTCATCTTCCCGTCACCCGTGCAGATCGCGCAGGCGCTCGTCCAGTACGCCGGGCCGATCGCGGGCCACGCGTGGAAGACGTTCTGGACGACGATGGCCGGCTTCGCGATCGGCGTCGCGGTCGGACTGCTGCTCGGCGTGATCGTCGGCAGCTCGCGCTTCATCTACAACGCGCTCTACCCGCTGCTCGTCGCGTTCAACAGCATCCCGAAGGCGGCGTTCGTGCCGATTCTCGTCGTCTGGTTCGGCATCGGCACCGTGCCGGCGATCCTGACCGCGTTCCTGATCTGCTTCTTCCCGATCGTCGTGAACGTCGCAACCGGTCTCGCGACGCTCGAGCCCGAGCTCGAGGACGTGCTGCGCGCGTTGGGCGCCACGCGCTACGACGTGCTCACGAAGGTCGGGCTGCCGCGTTCGCTCCCGTACTTCTTCGCTTCTCTCAAGGTCGCCATCACGCTGGCGTTCGTCGGCACCGTCGTGTCGGAGACGGTCGCCGCGAACGAGGGGATCGGCTACCTGATGATGTCGGCCGGCTCGTCGATGCGGATGCCGCTCGTGTTCGCAGGGCTCTTCGTGATCGGCGTGATGGCGATGGTGATGTACGAGCTCTTCGCCGTGCTCGAGCGCCGGATGACGGGATGGGCGCACCGCGGGCAGGCCGCGGCGGGGTGAGCGCGGGCGCGACGGCGCGCGTTCCGGGGTAGACCTCGGGCCGCGCCCGCGGGACAATCCCGCCGACGGGGAGCCGGGGGGCCGCCCCCCCGACGAACCGAGTCCGCGAGCCCGCCATGCGTTCCGCCGCACCTTCTACAGCGTTCGGCCGCCTGCTCGCCGCCGCGAGCCTCGTCGTCGCGTCCGTCGCGCACGCCGCGCACGGCGAGATCGCCGATTTCGGGGACGGCGTCCTCCACGTGTTCGCGTGGTCCGGCCCGATGCTGGGGGCGATCGCCGTCGGCCTCTGGAGCATGGCCTACTCTTGGCGGCGCGCCTGGCTCCTGCCGGTCGCGTTCGCGGCCGCGGTGGCGGCCGGCGCGTACGGCGGGGCGGGCGAAAAGCTCACGCCGACCGTCGGCACGCTGATCGTGGCGACCGTGATCCTGCTCGGGATGCTCGTCTACGGCTCCCGGACGCTGTCGATCCCTTCCGCGTTCGCGATCGTCGTCGTGTTCGGCGCGATCCACGGGTACTCGCACGGCGCGCAGGCCGGCGCCGGGGATTTCGGCCGCTACGTGCTGGGCGCGGCGTCGGCGACGCTGGCGCTCTGCGTCGCGGGCATGGCGGCCGGGCTGATGCTGCGCCTCGTCTCGCGCCACGGCATGCACGTGGCGGGCGCGGCGATCGCCGCGGCGGGGCTCTGGTTCGCGTTCGGCGCCGCGTGACGCGGCGGATCGCGGATCAGGTATTCGGCGGCGCGGCGCGCCCGGTCAGCTCGACGATCGACAGGAACTCGCGCCGCGTCATCTGGTCCTCGCGGAACGCACCGACCATCCGGCTCGTCACCATCGAGACGCCGGGCTTGTGCACGCCGCGCGTCGTCATGCACTCGTGCGCGGCCTCGACGACGACGGCCACGCCGCGCGGCTTCAGCACCTCCTGCAGCGTGTCGGCGATCTGCGCGGTCAGCTTCTCCTGGATCTGCAGCCGCTTCGCGTAGACCTCGACCAGGCGCGCGAGCTTCGAGATGCCCACGACGCGCCGGTCGGGCAGGTAGCCGATGTGCACCTTGCCGATGATCGGCGCCATGTGGTGCTCGCAGTGGCTCTCGAAGCGGATGTCGGTGAGCACGATCATCTCGTCGTAGCCCTCGACCTCCTCGAACGTGCGCGCGAGCACCAGCTTCGGGTCGTGGCCGTAGCCGGCGAAGTGCTCCTCGTAGGCGCGCACGACGCGGCCCGGCGTGTCGAGGAGCCCCTCGCGCGAGGGGTCGTCGCCCGCCCAGCGCAGGAGCGTGCGGACGGCGTCCTCGGCGGCTTCGCGAGTGGGGCGCACCACGGCGGCGGCGCGTCGGGAGGACTTGTTCCGGGACTTGGCCATGCGGGACTCCTGCGGGTGTGAGAGCCCGGCGGCGGGTGCGTTTCGCCGCAACGGTCCCTCGTTCCCGAAGCGTAGCGCATCCGGGCGGCCGCCCGGCCGCTCGGGTAAAATCCCTCCCTACGGAGAGGTGGATGAGCGGTTTAAGTCACACGCCTGGAAAGCGTGCGTAGGGTAATACCCTACCGCGGGTTCGAATCCCGCCCTCTCCGCCAGTACATAGACTTCCAACTCGCTCACCGCGATTGAAAGGCACCTAAAGCCCCGTGTATTTTGGGGCTTTTTTCTTGCACCTCCTGACTGCGGCCCGGGCGCAACGCCCGAAATAGTCGTCTCAGCGGCCGTTTGTCTCAGAACCTCTTTACTTTCCGTGCGACGGTACGGCGTTTGCACCCCGCCCGACCAAGGGGAAATCGAGCCGCACGAACGGTCCTCGACCATGGCCGGCAACTCAGGGCCACGATTGTAGGGGGGGGGGATGACAGCCGCCAGCAACCTGCGGGTCACCCAGAGGGTGACAAACAACTCGCTAAGCAGCGTCACTTAGCGTCGCGTGGCTAACGCAGCCGGGAGAAGTGTCGCCCGATCGCCTGCTTTGCCAACTGAACATTGGCCGCCGGATTTGTTTCTCCAAGCCACTTCACGAATTGTTTGTCAGTGCGGCGCCCGGATGGATGATGTACGTGAACCCATGTGCGGGACCCATCTGTGTAACTGATCGCGTTTTCGTCTCGCATGTTCGTGTACGTCTTCGAGAAAAGGCTCCTCGTGTGGCGAACATAGGAATCGTCAAGACCGAGCAACACAACCAGAGTACCGCTAGGAATTGCTTCCAGGAATCGCGAAGTACATCGGCTGATGACGTCGGCGGTTACGCCGCCCAAGCCGGCCGTGGCGATGATCTTCTTGAGATCTTCCGTATAGCGTGCGCCATCCCTTACCAGAAGCGAACACCTGACCAGCGAACCGCCTGAGAACATGCGCTCAGCAGAAGAGAAGACGGAGTCGACGGTCCGATCCTTATCGATTAGCTGAAATTCCTTGAGCAGGAGCCTTAGCCGCTCTCGGCCCGACAGACTCCGAGATTCGGCCCTTACCGGCGACCAGAAGGGCACATCCTCGAAATGTAGATTGCCGTTTTTGTAGCGGTCCCACGCATCATTTTGCTTGGGGCCCTTCGAAAAGCCGAGGAGCAGGAATGACGGACTACCCGAGCCCCAGGAACCTGGATTATTTTTCAGGATGCATTCCTCCTCATGTCCGCCCCAAACCGAGCCATGGGCATGATGGAACAAGTCGGAGCAGGCCGTGCAAGCTATCGGACCGTGAGCAGGGATGGGCATATGTGAAGGGCGGCTTTGCCGGGCGGCGTACAATTGATCGGCACACGATCGCGAGGCGACAGCGTGTAATTTCCACGTTACTGCAACTCCTGTCGCCGGGTGTCGATGGACGAGATAATGTTCAGACTTGGCAGGCGACCGACAGATGGCTGGGTGATCGGGGGTGAGTAGGTTGATTAGTAGTATTGCCGAATATAGCTGTACGCTTTCTCGAACAACTCCTCGTCTGCGTGAAGTTTGTATTTGAAAAGTGCCTTGCGCAGCGCCTTCTTCACCTCTCGTTCGCCGGCGAGTGTTCCTTGCCATCCAGGGAATCGCACCAACCGAACGATCTCGTCAATGTCGGTAACCACACGCTCCACGATGATCGGCGTCTCAGGTGTCTTGACCTCGTTGAATAGTTCCGTAAGCGCGGCCTTCCCGCGATCCTCGTCCTCTTCGGGCGGGACCTCCTTCTCGGCCTGCAGGGTCTCCTTCGCAATCACCAACAGCTGCTTGAGGAACTCAACGCTGTTGATCTGACCAGATTCGAAGCGGTCTTTCAGGGCGTCAAGCCGCTCGGAAAGCTGCTTGAACTTTGGGTTTCCGGCGTGCCGCCGCAGCCGCCGGATCAGCTTGATCTCGATCTCTTTTGCCTTCTTCGGGTCCGGATTCGAGAGAACCGCCTCGAGCAGATCCGCATCCAGCACCAGCGTGTCTAAGTCATCGCGAACGGTGTCCACGTGGACGTTCTGGTGAATCAGTTCGATGGTCTTCGCACCGAGCGAATGCCAGATTGAACCGCCCCCGCTTTTCCGGAGAACTCCGGGTTTGAGTCACGCCGCCATGGGCAGCCGACTCGCGGATTGATGATACTGCGCCTCGTACTCGACGGGCGGAATGTTGCC